>ENA-UOOE01003320-UOOE01003320.1-fermentation-metagenome-genome-assembly--contig:-NODE-3320-length-10310-cov-167.215310_pt1 | contig 10310 bp, 4 predicted proteins | sample MGYA00245776_ERZ724021 | MGnify/ENA primary metagenome ERZ724021 (study PRJEB28704, sample SAMN03018321) | fermentation metagenome | biome: anthropogenic terrestrial biome; feature: soil...
AGTGGATATATGTGGAAACATTTGTGGAAAAATAAGTGCTATTAACCTTAAAGAAATCGAAGTTAAGTTCAACAATAAAGTTGACAAAATAACAGCTGAAAATAAAGATGCATATGTATTAACTAAGGGTATTGGCTCAAAAGAGATTGATGCTGCATCACTTCAGGAAGATGGAAAGACTGTTATATTAACTGTAAAAGAGCCACTTACAAATCAGGCTAATGATTACAAGCTTTCCATTGCAAATGTAAAGAGTGCGACAGGAGAATCAACGTTTAGCCAAAATGATATTGCATTTAAACCTTTAGATATTACTTTCCCTTCAGTAGCAAATGTAACAAGCCTTGGGAATAAAGCTATTAAGGTTACCTTTACAGAACCTGTACAAAAGCCAGCATCAGTTGCTTCAACATTCAAAATTGATGGAGTTGTTGCATCAGGTCTTATGGATAGTACAGGACGAACAATTACTATTACATTATTTAATAAGCTAACTGATGGAGAGCATAACTTGACAATCAATAATAACATAAAAGATTATGCAAACTATCAATTAGTTGAAACTACAGTACCTTTCACAGTAATAGAAGATACAGTAGCACCTACAATAGTAGAAGCTAAAGATGTTACTCTTGAGGGTGCAACAATAGTTTTCAGTGAAGATGTTAAAAAGGCAGAGGCTGAAACAGCTACAAATTATTATTGGAAGCAAGGTTCAGCTGTAAAATCAGCAAGCAGCGCTACATTAATAGATGGAAAAACTGTAAGAATTACTTTTGCTCCAGCTAATAGACTTCCTGGATATGCAACAGATCTTTTTGTCAAAAATGTAGTGGATTACAGTGGAAATAAAATTGCAGCAGATTCAAAAGTTGCTGTAACAGCAGTTCTTGATCAAACAAAACCTGAAGTATTAACTTATAAGTTTGATAATGATGCTAAAACTATGGTTTTAACATTTTCAAAGCCAGTTGATTTATCAAGTTTTAAAGCATCTAATGTAGTAATTAAAGATAAGGATGCTGAAGTTGTACCAAACGGGTATACACCATCAATATCTAATGATGGAAAAACACTTACAATTACATTAACAAAGAAATTATCTGTAGGAACATTTAGTTTTGAATTTTTAGGCATGAAGGATACAACTCTTCTTGAAAATCCAATGATGCCTTTTAGCACAACATTAGAAACTAAAGATTCTAAACAACCAATTGCTAAATCATTAGCAGGAACAGGAACAATTTATATTTTAACTTTTGATAAGGCAATGGATATTAGTACATCTTATTCAATATTAAATCCTCAAAACTATTTTGTAACTTATATTACAGATGATAATCCTGAAAGAACAATTTCTGGCTTATTACCAGAAGGAACAAACTTATCACCTACAAATGGTAATAAGGGCGTTATTATACAGCTTCCAGATGGAGTTAAAAATCTAACAAAGTTAAGTGTGCAAGGGGTTAAGGATGCAGATGGTAACTTCTTAGCAGGTTATGCAAAGGAGTTTGGCACAACTGCAGATCCAATTTCAAAGGAAGTAACAATTTTAAAGGCTGAGGCTACAGATAAGGAAACAATAGTTCTTACAATGGATCAACCTATGAAAAAAGTTGATGAAACTAACTTTGCAATTGATGAAACTGGAGGAGGTAGTACTAATTCAGTTGGTATAAAAGAGGCTGAAATTGATTCTTCAGATGAAACAAAAGTAATACTTACACTTAATGAAAAATTAACAGCAGATGCTAAAAAAGATAAAGTTGATTCTTCTTTAGAAGTATATACAAAAGCAGCTAAACTAGAAGATTATGCTTTAACTCAAGGATTAACAGGTGTATCCTTGAAAGCAATTGCTGATGGTTCTGATATTGCAGTAGAAGACAAAATAGCACCTTCAGTTAAAACTGGAGATCCAGCTAAAGTAGCAGTAGCTACAAGTGGAGCAGGTATAGGTTTAGTTGTAACTAATACAAAAGATACTGCCCATACTATTGAAGTAATATTTGATGAAAAGATTTCAGCTGATAATTTAGCAGATCTTCACGATAACTTTAAAGTTTACAGAGCAGATGGAATTGAACTAAGATATGGAAAAGATTATAAGGCAACAATTGCAGACGATAGCAATACTATAACACTAACTCTAGACGCTACAGCTGACAACTTAAAAGTTTATGATGGTTTACTTCAAGTAGTATTTGATAATACTAATGAAAATATTATTGATAAAAATGAAAATGTTGCAGATGGATTTGATACAGCAAAGGATGTAACAGATGCTGGTATAAAGCTTATTAATTTTACACCAAATACAACAGCTAAACAAGCATTAGTAAACGCAATAACAGCTGCTAACACTGATGTAACTGCAACAAAAGTAAGCACGGATGGTTCAGATATATTACCAACTGAAAAATGGGTAACTGTAGCTGATAAGAAAACCTACACAGATGCAATAGCAGCTGCACAGGCTGTAGTTGATAATACAGCATCTGATGAAAAAGCTTACACTGATGCAAAAACAACCCTTGATGCAGCTACAACAGCTTTCGGAACTGCAAAAAAAGATGGAACAAAACTAACAGATGATCAAGTAGCAGCAGCAAATGTTGCAGCAGCTAAAACAGCTTTAACAACATTAACATTTGATACAACCGATAATGCAACATCTGTATCACCTAAAATTGTTAAACCAGTTAACCATGCTAATGGTGCTACTTACACATTAGCAGTAGGAGCAACAACTCCAGCTGGTAAAACTGTAGCAGGAACAAATCCAGTTGTTATAACAAGAGATACTACTGATCAGTTTACTTTTGATATTACTGTAACTATAAGTTCAACTGTTAACGGAAAAACAGCTACTGATATAAAAGTATTTACTGTAACAGTTCCAACTGGAACAACTGAAGTTACAGTAGCAGCTAAATAGAGAGCTTAGAGGAGAACTAAAAGTGCTAGGCATGTGGTATGTGGCAAGTTGAAAAAGTTGCCATAAAATAAAGTGTAATAGGAGAGGGATAGTAGAAATACCATCCCTCTCTTGCTTTTTTGGATAAGGATGTGCTTATATACCTCTAAAATGCATCTATTTGCGCTATTTTTTTCTTTTTATGCTCGAGGCATATAAAATATCACCTAAATTAAATTTGAGCCTATTAAGTGGGTGTTGCCCATTATTTACATATATGAGGTCGTAAATTTTTGTGATAGAAATATATCTTATATTAAAGCTGCTCTAAATGAAAAATATTGTGTAAGAAAAATATCACAATTTTTAAATATAACCCTTCCTCCAATAAGCAAAATCTCCTTCCACAATAACATATCCACTTTCCCTTGACGCCAATAGCAACTAATCTATTAGAAAATTTTGTACTAAAAAAGGAGGGCAGTTTTTAAAACTACCCTTCTCTTATCACACTTTATTTTATGGCAATCAACTTGCTACATACCACGTGCCTAACACTTTAAGCTTTGAATAATTGGTTAAGTTAACTGACAGGAACCATACTTTCTATTATTTAGAAGTCTGTTCCTCTTGTTAATGTCTTAGCTGTCATAGCATTTCCATTTACATCTGTAACCCCTGCACCTACTATAATAGTTTCAGTACCTGATAATGCGGTTCCATAAGTTAAAGTAACTTTTGTAGAACCTTCTACATAGGAAACTGTTGGAGTTCCAGCTGCTCCTGTAAAGTTTTCTGCTACAACAGTAGCAGGATCTAATGCTTCACTGAAAGTTAAAGTAACTTTTGTATGAGTTGCATCTTCAGAAGCACCTTCTACTATCGGGCTAAGGTAGTCTATTGGCTTTGAAGTGGATATAGCTCCAAACTTTTCAGCACTATTACCAGCCATATCCTTTGCATACATTGCTCCATCCTTCAATTCAACGGTATAAATTGAATCATTTCCATTAACTAATGCAGAATCAGTTTTAATAGTAATATCCAATTCACAAGGATTTGCAGTATTTATAGCTGTAGTATAATCTCCTGTTCCTGTAAGTGTCTTAGTGCCATTTATACGTTTTACAATTAAATCCGTTGCTATCTGGTCTTCATATGCATTGTCGATTGCTTCATTAAAGAATACTTTAATAACATTAGAAGTTTCTGAGTTATCAAAACTATTTTGTCCTGAAGCAAGTGTTGGTTTAACCTTATCCTTTATTGCTGCGCCAGCATCTGCAGTCACGTCTGTTCCGGCAATGGATTTGAATCCGCTAGCATTTACCTTTAATGTAACAGCAGATAATGATGGCGGTGTTGCAAAAGCAACAGCACCTGTACGATATACATCTCTGTCAAGCGTCAATGTAACAACACTGCCATCTACTGATACACTTTCAACTAATGCTGGTGAACCAACTAAAGCAAAATCACCGGCATCAACGCCAGTTCCAATGTTCTGATTAAATTCAACTGTTATTGTCCTTGAATCTATAAGTTTTACTTTTGGAGCATTGCTGCTATCAAGAGCTATTTTAAATGATGGATTTAGATCATTACCTGATTTTGTAACACTATATTCATCAAGAACATTACCAGCTGCGTCTTCTACTCTTTGTACAGTTACTGCTGTTAATTTGGCTGGATCATACAAGTTTCCGCCAATTTTTTCTGGGAGTATAATCATAACTGTATCAGCATCACCCATTATATCAATACTTGTTCCATCAGGTAATGCCCTGTAGCCGCCATTGTACTGTATAAAGTAGTTATTTAAGTTGCCTATTGAACCGTCGCCATCAGTTGACATACTCTCGGTGTATTTTATAAGTATATATCTTCCATCTTTAGAGATACTATCAACTGCTGGTGGTTCACTATCACCAACTTCGAATGTTGTTGTATACGGCAGCATTACATTTGCTAATGTTGTCTTATCCTTTAATCCCTCTATACTTAATGTATATGTGTCATTACTTAGAGCAGTATACAATGAAATTGCAACTGCATCGCCTGTTCCATTGGGAACAATTGAACTAATGCTTACTGGATTTCCATCAGAGTCTTTTAATGTATATCTGGCTCTCTCAGAAATATTATCTATAGCTTTTGTAAATTCAACATTTATTTTCTTGTTTGTGTCTTCGTCCAATTCACAGTTCTTTACTTCTGGCCTTATTTGATCTACTTCAGCATTTACTTCAACTGGTGTATCTTTAGCTATAACATTCCCTGAATAGTCAGTTACACCTTCAATGTATAATTGAACAGCATATCCTGGTAACTTATTGTTATTAAAATCAAATCTAAATGTCTTTCCGTCAATTTTCTTTACTGTTGAAGATGAATAATGCTTTGTTGAAGATGTTGTTGAGTTCTTCCAATAAGCATATGATCCACCACGAACATTCTGTACATCTTCACTAAAGGTTACTGTTGCATACTCATATGAAGCCTTTACAGCTGTTATAGTTGGAGCAACTTTATCTTCTGTTACGGAGAAATCCTTTGCAACAGTTACTATTGAGTAGCCGGCAAAGTCATTAACTCCCGAAATTTTTATTGTATGGTCATCACTGCTTAATGCAGAGTACGTTTTAACAATGATTGTGTTGCTATCATTTGCATCAACTGATCCTGCTATAGACTTATCATCAATTTTGAAGTCTGATACAGATACAGTTGTACTATCTATGGGTTCTGAGAACGTAATCTTTACAGCTTTATTACCTAAAGCTTCTACTTTATCAACAGTAGGTAATGTAACATCAAGCGGTGTAAATTTAACATCTTTAACAGAGAATTTCTTATCTCCATCTGCTATATTTCTTACAGAAAGTTTATATTCTTTTTGGTTAGTCATTTTTGATGTAAGTGTTAATGTAACGGTCTTATCATCATCTGCAAGTGCTGCACTGTCAATAACCAAGCCTTCATTGACTGAATAATTTTTTTCATTTTCTGCTGAGTCTTTATCAACAGCCTTATTAAATGTAACATTTACTTCTTTAAGGTTAATAGCACTTACTGATTCAACTTTAAGTTCTGCTGGCTTTGCAGCAACCTTAACATTGAATAGTTTAATTGCAGTAACTTTATTATCTTTATCTCTTAATTGAAGATCAAGAACATAGTTTCCTGCTGCTGTTGCTGTCCATTCAATTTTGTCAGTTTTTGATTCAGCAACTGGATCTTTGTCCCATCTTGGAGTCCTATCTTCGTTTAAAGTGAATAATTTGTATGATTCTCCATCTTTTAATCCACTAATAACGACTTTGTCTCCCTCTACTATGTTTTCTGTTTTCTCAAGCTTAGCTGATTTTAATCCTTCAGTTGCTTTATCTTGAAAAACATAGTCGAATGCATAAGCACTATCATATCTGCCATAATCATTGTGATAAGTTCCTTCAGTGTCTGCTATTTTAACTCTAACTGCGAAGGAATAATTCCCAGCCTTTGTAATTGTTCCTGCTGGAACCTTTACTTCTACTGGAGTCTTTGCATCTGCTGCAGGAGTCCAGTCATTTAATTTTTCCCATCCTTCTACTACTTTCTTGGTTGAGTCATCTCTTTGTAAGTAGAATATTTGGTACTGAACCTTTCCTGTATAGTCTGATGTTAACATTAATTTTTGGTCCTCACCAACTGCTGCTGGAATATTCTCAAGGCCTACAAATTTGACCTCAGGTAATACTGAAGCTGCTTTAGCTGGTACATAGCTCATGAATGTAAACATTGTCATTAAAACAACAAGTAACATACTGAGCGCTTTTCTTGCTTTTTTGGCTTTAGCCATAGTGTGTCTCCTCCTCTCAAATTTGGAAATTTTTAATTTTAATAAAATAATTTATAAGATGAATTTAAATCATCTGCAAATGAATAATGATAAATAACCCTTAGTAAACATAATATAGCAAATTAGGTTATTTTTCAAGAGCTTTGGAATAATTTATTATATTTTAATTTTATCCTTTAGGATAAAACCTTATACATATTTTAGTGACTTTACACATTGTTATATATATTAATACCATTTAGGTTTATTGTATTGTATTTCATATTTTAGCACAATTATTCTACTTTTGTAAATACACTAATTCCTCCCTGTTTATATAACCTTAATCCATTTAAGCCCAATTAGTCATAAAAAAGCATTAATATAAATATATATTCTTCATTTATAAGGAAAATCCTTCTAATAGTTGCAAAAGTTTAAAGATTAAATTTATCCATATCTTGAAGAAATAATGTTTCTTTCATATTAATAGACGACGGTTTCTTAGAAAAGTTTCATGTTATTAAAAATATTTATCATGTTTATATACATGTTTCTTCATTTTCTATCATTTTTTTAGTAATATTTCTATTCACCATGTCGATATTTGTTACATATTGTATAAATTCGACAATAACTGGAAACCACGGCATATATGTAGTAAAATTGTGTGTACGATGTTGTGGAGGGAATTTATATGAGGAAAAAAGATACAAAATACAATATTTACCAATTTGTCATTATTAACTTGATACCGCTTTTATCCATAATTATAATTAGCAGCTTTTTAAACAGTTCAAAATACAACGTTTTATTGAATTACAAAACTTTTATGACAATGCATCTTCTTATAGAAATTATTTCTGGCACTGCAGCAATTTGTATATTAGTCCTGCTTCTTTGTACATACCCCTATGAGAAGGACATGAAGTATACAGTTTTTGCAGGGTTTTTTCTGCTTATATCACTTATATCTATATATCACCTTTACTTTGCGTTTTATGATAACAGTTTATATCCTTCTTTTACTTTACTGGGTTTTATGAATTTAATTATTTTATTTGCTTTTGCAATATCCTTTACTTTGCCTGATGATAAAATTAAAAAATCTCATGCTCTTGTTATTAATTTAATATCCCTAACATTGGTATTTTTTACAATGATTTTACTCCATGACTTTAAAACCCCTCTTATATTATTTATAAGCAATAAAGAATATAAAAAAATCTTTTATACAATTACAGCTGTGTTTTATCTTCTTTGCTATGCACATTTAGTACATAAGCTAAGAAAAAAATGGAGTAAGAGTACCTATTATAATTTCCTTTCAATAAACATATTTATGCTTTCTAACCATTTTTATGCCCTAAGTGAAAATACTTATGACGTTTATTTCTTAATTGCTCATATTTTATGCAGCCTTGGGCTATTAGTTATATTTAATGTATTCTTAATTAATATAATAAAGCTTCCTTATGAGAAAATGTATGAAGCAGAGAAAAAAGCCATGGAGGAGGGTAAAATTAAAACAGACTTTATTATAAATATGTCCCATGAACTTAGAACTCCTGTAAACGTTATACAATCTGCTCTTGACCTTCTTGACGTGGAACCCATGAATTTATCTGCCTTAAAATCCATAAGAAAAAATACATTAAGGATAAAAAGGCTGTTTGAAAACATAATTGAGTTTAATGATATTGAAAACAATGGAAAACTCGAATTGGAGCTTAATGATACAGATGTAGTCTTTTTAATTGATGATATTTTAGAAGAAGCAGATGAAGCTTTAAATGCAAAAGATGTTGATATTGATTTTAAACATTTGGGATTTGATATTGCTGTGGTTGATTCGGACAAGCTTAGGGTTATATTTTTAAATCTTATTTCAAATGCAATTAAATATTGCCCAACTGGAGGGGATGTACACATAAACCTTAATATGGGGAAGTACCTCGATATTAAGATATTAAATAATGGTCCTGGGTTTCTCCCTGAGGATATAAATAAAGTTTTTGATAAGTTCTACAAATCAAAGGACAAAAGGCTCGAATCCACAGAAGGATTAGGACTTGGGCTGTTTATTTCAAGAAAATATGCAGAAGCTATGGGCGGAAAAATTGAAATACTAAATTTAAATAATATGGCAGGATATAGGCTAAAAATTCCTGTGGAAAAATCCAATATTTCAAAGCCATCAGTTAAGCTTTACAGTGCTTCAGGATTTTTCTCAGATATAAATTAAAGGAGTTGCTGCAAAATAATTCTCATGTTTTGCAGCAGCCCCTTTAATTATTTAACGCTTATGGCACTTACAGGGCAGTTTTCTTCTGCCTCCTTTGCTGTATCCTCATATCCTAACTTTAGCGGATCTTGAATAACATGAGCCTTGCCGTCATCTCCTATTTTAAATACTTCAGGTTCAATAGATGGGCAAAGTCCGCAGCCTATGCATGTATCTTGATTTACTTCAGCTTTCATTTTATCACCCCTTATTATTTTTACATTAAAAGGAATTAAATATAATTTTAAATCAGACGAACTTCATAGGTCGTTTTACTGCATAATTATATTTTATCCATGAAAGTTTTTTTTAAACATGGGAAGCTCTACTTAATCTTCTCAAGTACATTGTCTGTAATTTTTTTAAATCTATCATTTATCTTTACATAAAGTTCAATTTTTCCTTCTTCTGAAAGCTCTGCCATCTCCGTATCAAGTGGAAGCTCTCCTAAAAGATCTGCTCCTACTTTTTCTGCTGCCTTTTCTGCAGAACTTTCACCAAATATATAGGTTTTTTCACCGCAATTTTTACATTCAATGTAGCTCATATTTTCGATGACTCCAATAACCTTTTTGTTCATCTTTTCAGTCATGTTGACAGCCTTTGCTACAATCATTGAAACCATGTTTTGAGGTGTTGAAACCATAACAACTCCTGTAACAGGCATTACCTGCATTACAGTTAAAGGAACATCTCCTGTTCCAGGAGGCATATCAACAAATAAATAATCTAAGTCCCCCCAAATTACATCTGTCCAAAACTGTTTTACAGCCCCTGCAATAAGCGGTCCTCTCCATATAACTGCCTGCTCCTCATATTCTGTGAGAAAGTTCATAGACATAACCTTTATGCCTGTTGCAGTAGTAAGAGGTATAATCCCCTCTTCATTAGCATAAGCATTTTCCCCGTTTAACCCAAAAATCCTTGGGATACTTGGTCCTGTAATATCTGCATCAAGGATACCAACGCTAAAGCCCCTTGCTTTAACCTCTGAAGCTAAAGCTCCTGTTATACTTGATTTTCCAACTCCGCCCTTACCGCTCATTACAGCAATTATATTTTTTACATTACTTTTAGGATTATTTTCTATCATACAGCTTTCCTTATCAGAGGAGCACTTCCCCTTTGATGGACAGCTATCACAATTTGCCATATTATCATCTCCAAACTATCTTAATTTATATTATATTATATCAGATAATTGCACATCAACATACATCACCTAAAATAATAGATAGAGTCAATTTACTGTAGGAAAAAGAAATATAGATATCACCCATTTTGAG
>ENA-UOOE01003322-UOOE01003322.1-fermentation-metagenome-genome-assembly--contig:-NODE-3322-length-10307-cov-10.215470_pt1 | contig 10307 bp, 7 predicted proteins | sample MGYA00245776_ERZ724021 | MGnify/ENA primary metagenome ERZ724021 (study PRJEB28704, sample SAMN03018321) | fermentation metagenome | biome: anthropogenic terrestrial biome; feature: soil; material...
CTGAATACTGTCGCTTGGCCATTTAACTTACTCCTTCTATGAATCTCATTTGCAATCCTTACTTAAATAAGTAAACCCATTTGATCTGTTATTTTCATTCAGAAATGATATTATTTATAAAGGAGGATGTCGTAATATACTTTAATAAGTGACAATAGTCACTTTATTCAATAGTTCATATATAACTCTTAATTAAATTATTTCTTTTGTATATGTTGTAATTTGACCAGTACATAAATTATTAGATAAGTTTATATAAAACTTAAATCCTAATACAATTGGGGTATTAGTATTTGATTTTATTTAAGCAGAGCTTAAAAATTGAATGATTTTTTTGCATAATTAGTACTTTTATGTGAAATAATACTCTCATGGGACGGAGTATTGAGTTTAATGTTAAACAAAAAAATAGCCATAATTGGTAGTAGAGGAATTCCAAATAACTACGGTGGTTTTGAAAAATTCACGGAAATTTTAAGCACTTTACTCGTCTCTAAGGGCCATGAAGTTCTTGTCAGTTGTGAACGGCCATCTAATAACCATTTTCAAGCATCATATAACGGTGTTGAACTATTTTATTTTCCATTAAAACCCCCAGAGTTTCCTGCTGCACGCATAGTCTATGAATTTTTATACGATGTTTATGCACTGTTTAAAGCAGCTCGAAATGCAGATATCGTTTACATGCTGGGATACAGCGCAGCAATGTTCTTTTTCATACCAAAACTTTTTGGGAAAAAGCTTTGGGTTAATCCTGATGGGATGGAATGGAAAAGAACCAAATTCCATCCTGTGATCAGATGGCTTTTAAAGGTATGTGAAAAACTTGCAGTATTCTGGGCTGACAAGATGATCGTAGATTCCATGGAGATTAAAAAGTACCTCGACTCCAAGTACGGAATTGAAGCTGAATTCATCCCATATGGAGCTCTCGATGTGCAACCAATTCCCTGGGAGGATAACAAACTCCCTGAAGATTTAAGGGGTAAAGTTACCCTTAACCCCCATTACTGGCTTATGGTTGCTAGGTTGGAACCTGAAAATAATATCCACACGATTATTGAAGGATACATTCAGAGCAACGTTGATATGCCTTTGGTAATTGTTGGAAACTTTGGATCCCCTGCCTATCAGGAGCATGTGAAGACAATTGCAAATAGAAACCAGGGCAAAAAGATTATATTTGCGGGCGGAATCTATGATAAAGAAAGCCTGAACATGTTAAGGCAGAACTGCTTCGCATACATCCACGGCCACACAGTTGGAGGAACCAACCCTTCCCTTCTGGAGATAATGAGAATGAAAACAGTGATCCTCGCCCACAACAACGAATTCAACAGGGAAGTCTGTCAAGAATACGCACTTTACTTTGATGATGCAAACGATCTTAGCCGTAAAATGGAAATGGTTGATACTGAACGTGAAAGCTTTTTTGAACTAAGGGATCAAGCTCATGAAAGGGTTTTAAAGGAGTACTCCTGGGAAGGAGTTGTTAAAGAGTATGAAACTTTAATTTTAGAAGAGGAGAAATGAGTAATGAGAATTCTTTTAGTTAATTATATGGAGACAACCGCTCCCGGTGGTATAAACAAAGCAGTTAGAGAACTAGCTAAAAATCTCTCAAAAAGTATCCATGAAGTAACGGTTCTTCAGAGTAACCCTTTGGATCTCCCTGAAGAAGAAATGTATGAAGGATTTAAAATTATTAGAATATCCTCTAAATTTGAAAAACATCTATATGGTTTAAGTTATGAAATGTACAAATATTTAAAAAAACATTTTAAAGAATTAAACCCAGATATTGTCCACGTTCATGGGTATCATACATTATTCTCTCCTGAAATAATTTACTCAATTAAAAAAATAAGTCCCGAAACACCTGTAGTTTTTTCACCACATTTTGATATATTTTCTCATGACAAATTTGCTGGAAAGTATCTTTGGGATCCCTATAACAAAATTTTTGGCAAAAAATTTTCCCAATATCCGGCCATCACTTTTGTAGCTTCAAATTTTGAAGGAAACAATGTTAATAAACTTTTAGAGGTTCCTAAAGAAAAAATAAGAGTTATTGCACATGGCGTTGACTATAATGATGTGATTGCTAGAGAATATGTGGATGTAATTGATAGGGAAAAGAAAAAAACAAGAGTGAACTTGCTATTCGTTGGTTACTTATTAGAGTTAAAGGGTGTTCAGTATATCATAGAAGCAGTTGCAGAATTAGTAAAAAGATACAATGTTGAAGTTTGCTTGAGAATTGTAGGAGAAGGTCCCTATGAAAAAGAGCTTAGAAAACTTGCTAAAAATCTAAAGGTGGATCCATTTATTAAGTGGGAAGGATTTGTTCAACCTTCACAAAATGAGAAACTAATGGAGTACTACACAAATTCAGATATATTCCTTCTACTTTCTGAGTCTGAAAACTATGGAATTGTAGTTTCAGAAGCTTTATCCATGGGAACTCCAGTTATAGTAACAAAAAGAACTGCTTTAACAGAATTTTTAGATGAACCCGGATGTTTTGGAGTTGATTACCCTCCAAAACCTGAAAAAGTGGCCAAGTTAATAATGGATATTAATGAAAATGATGTAAATATTGGCCCATTCAGTGCTAAAATAAGGAACTGGAATGAAGTTGATACGGAATACTTAAAAGTTTACAATGAAGTTTTAGGAGTTAATAAATGAATATTTTAGTTTTATGTCATGATATTCCATCTCCCACTTTTTCGGATACATTACCCGTTTATCATTTAATTAAATCCCTTCATTTGGAATGTAATCACAACATAAATGTAATTTGTTTCGATTGTGGAAATACAAAAGCAGATAAAACAATTGAAAAGTTTATTAAAAGAGATCCTATCCAATTTAGCGATAAAAATAGTATCTCTAAAGATTTTTTGGTTACTTTGGTTAATATGTTTAGATTATCTAATCTAAAGCACAAAATTAACAGTAAAATACTTCCAAATCTTTTAGATTTTTATTATAAACCTGAAATGGATAAGAAAATTAAATCTGCACTGAAAGAATCGGAATATGATTTAATCTATTTGACAAGACCCATGGCAAGTTATGTTGTAGATTTAAACATACCTAAATTCATACAACCCTATGATGCAGTTTATAAATGGCATGAACAAATATATAAATCTTCTAAAGGGATAAAAAAAGCTGTTTATGGCATTTTATATTCCATGACTAAATATTACGAGAAAAAGGTTTATAATAAATTTGATTCTTGTTTAGTAGTAACAGAAGAAAGCAAAAAACTTTTAAAACTTTTAAATCCAAATCTTAATGTTCAAGTAATCCCAAATGGAGTTAACCTAGATTATTTCAAACCGATGGAAATTGAAGAAGACTTTCCTTCCTTGATTTTTGTTTCAGATATGTCGACTAGTCCTACACCAGAGAATGTTCTTCATTTTTATGAAAATATTTTTCCTCTTATTCGTGAAAAGGTACCCAAAATAAAATTGTATCTTGTTGGGCGCAATCCCGTTAAAGAAATCAAAGACTTAACAGTTGATCCTTCAATCATAGTCACAGGATATGTTGATGATATAAGACCATATTTGGCTAAAGCATCTATCTTTGTAGCTCCCATGATCATGGGGACCGGAATTAAAAACAAAGTTCTGGAAGCAATGGCAATGGCAAAACCAATTGTATCTACTAAAATAGGTGTTGAAGGTATTAACGGTGAATCCGGGACGAACTTTATGGTTACAGATAAAGATAAGCAATTTGCAGAATATATTATAGATCTTTTAAATAATAAGGAACTTAAAGAATATATTGGATTTAATGCCCATGATTTAATAGAAAAAAAATATTCTTGGAAATTAATGTCAAAAAAGTTTAATGAACTTATTCCAAGCGAGTGAGTCCTACCAAATATGAGGTATATTATGTTTAAAAAGGAGTATATTTTTTATATTGTATTTACATGCTTAATACTACTAATCACAGATTTATCTGTTTTACTGGATTTACATTATTTAAGATTTGTATCCTCTTTTATTTTATTAACTTTTATCCCAGGATTATTAATTATTCAAATATTGAAGTTGGATTATTTAGAAACTTTGAAGAAACTTCTTTTGTCAGTAGGATTAAGTTTAATATTTGTCATATCTATTGGAATACTTACAAACTCTTTAGGTTACTCAAAACCATTAATAACAACAAATGTTTTGATAGTTTTTAATCTATTCTTAATTTTACTCATGGTGATAGGACATATAATAAATCCAAATTCGCCTATTGGAGCCCCATTTAATGACAAGGTAGTTAAATTTAATTCATATGAGAAGTTAAGTTTAATAATTTCAATTCTATTATTTACATTTAGTATTTGTGGTACATATCTTGCTAAGAATTTACATAACTATATTTTATTATATTTAATGGTATTTTTAGTCCCTCTTTTAGTAATATTAATTTCATTTGCAAACAAAAAAATTAGAGAAAATATATGTGTTACATCCTTATTTTTTATTAGCTTAAGTTTAGTTATTGCTTATACCTTAATCTCAAATTATATTTACGGAAGTGATAGTCATAGTGAATTTTATTTATTTAATATGGTTTTAGTTACAGGAAAATGGAAATTGTTTGAAACTTTAAATTATTTAAAACCCCTCGATTCCTGTTTGGTAATCTCTATTTTACCCGCAGTGTATGAGTTATTTTCAAAAGCACCTTATTTGACAACATTTAAATTGATTTATGTTTTACCATTATCCTTAACTCCATTAAGTGTATATTGTATAGCAAAGAATTATAATAAACCTATCTACGCTTTTTTAACAGCAATAGTAATTATATCTTCCATATCTTTCTATTCTCAAACAGAGGCATATCGTACGTATATGGCCGTTTTTTTCTTTTCTTTAGCTATTATGGTATTTTTAAGTTCAGATATAAATGACATGAAAAAAAAGTTTCTTTTTATAATTTTTACAGTAGGAATAATAATTTCACATTACTCTACTTCTTACATATTTTTTTCTTTATTGTTATTATCAGTTATAATTCTGTATTTCTTAAGAATATTACCTAAAATAAAGAGCAATGTTTACAATGAAAATTTTAAAAACCAATTATATGAATCTAATGGTAAAAAACCTTTTTTTACTATTGGCTTAACAGTACTAGTTTTTGTCATGATTTTTTTGTGGTATTCACAGATTACTGGTGGGGCATTTAGTATGGGAATTGATTATATTACATCTACATTAGGTAAACTTAATCAGTTCTTTTTGCTTGAGTCTAGAGATCCTGTGGCATATCAAGCTTTGGGTAGTACTCTTTCAAATGCATCATTTATTAGATATATAAATTTTATTACTTCATGGGCACTTATAATTTTTATAGCAGTGGGTATTTTATTAACATTTTTCTTTTTTTTAAATAATGATCTGAAAAAAAAATTACATTTATCTAATATTTATTGTAATATAAAGATGGAATTATTCACTTTTGGAGTTTCATCATTTTTAATAATGGCTGCTGCTGTAATTCTGCCGTTTTTCCTAGTATTCTATAGTTTACCACGTTTATATTATCTGTTATTAATCATACTTTCTCTATTCTTTATTTTAGGAACTAGATCAATTGCTAACATTTTAAAAATAAAAAGAGGATATATCTTAGTTTTAATAGTGTTAATTCCAATACTTTTATCCTCTATAGGCATCACCCCTCAATTTTTTGGTGAACCTAACTCTATTTTATTAAATCCTGCAGATAAAATAAATAATACTTTTTATATTCATGATACTGAAGCTCATGGTGCGCAATGGTTAGGTAATTATCGAAATGATGACATGAAAATCTATACAGATTCCATAGCTTCAGAAAGGCTTATTAGTATAGGTAGGATTCCTAATGAGGACATATTGAATAAAAATAATATAGAACAATTTAAACACACACAAAAAGGCTACACTTATTTGGCTTATCCTAATATAGCCCAAGGAAAGTTGTATCTATGGGAATATTCGAGTATTTGGAATTTAATTGACATAAAAGAACTTTCTAATGTTTTTGATGAAGAAAATTTAATTTATGATGATGGAGATTGTAAAATATTACAATATTAATCATTTGATTTACTTAAAATAATGATGCCTTTCAAAGTTCCTTTAATAAAATAAACCATCATCTTAGGTTTTTTATAATAAAACAAGTAGACAAATGTTTTGAACCAAAAATTGAATAAAAAGAAATAAACTAAAAATGAAAACATCTGTAAATTATTAGAATTTTTTTTCATAAATAAAAATCGATTTCTAGCCATATAATAAGTATTAGTACTGTTAGGCGTACCAGAATTTTTATGCCAAATTTTAGCAGTTGGAATATGTAATAAAACATAATTTGCCTTTTTTATTCTAGCACACCAGTCCGTTTCTTCCCAATATAAGAAATATTCACGATCTAAAAGACCAATTTGTTCAATAATTTCTTTTTTGACCAATATACAAGAACCTTCTACATAATCAACTTCCTGAGGTACTTTTAAATGAGCCATATTTGTGATATGAGAAGGATTACCTTTAAAAAAATTAATTTTACCTCCTTCAAAACTAATCACATTTTTCTTACCATTGCAATTATAGTAATAAGTTTTGGGACCTGAAGCTCCTATTTTTGGATCTTCGGAAGATACTTTAATTAGTTGAGTTAAAAAGCTTTTATCAACCACAGTATCATTATTCAGGAGGAGGACATAGTTTGAATCTAAATTTTTTAGTGAAAACTTAATCCCCACGTTATTTCCTTCAGCAAAACCATAGTTCTTATTATTTTTAATAAGAATGAGCTTTTCATTAGATGTTATTGCATTGAATTCTTCAATGGTATTTGAGGAGATACTATCCGCCTGAAAACACTCCAATATTTTTATAGGTTTATTAATGAATGTGTATTTGAAAAATTCAGATTCAACTTTTATTTTCCCATCACAATATCCTTTTATTTTTTCAATTGAATCATCTTCAGAATGGTTATCCACAACTATAACCTCATAATTTGGATAATCAATTTGATATACTGATTCCAAACACTCTATCGTATCTTTCCAGCCGTTCCAGTTGAGAATTATTATAGAAACTTTTGGTAAATGATTAGTTCGTTCTTCCATATAATCACATTTAAATTGTGTTGAAATATTTGATTATTTTAGATACTCTTCTATCCCAAGAGTTGTTTTTTAAGAATTCTAATCTTTGTTTATTTGAATATTTTTTTTGGAATCCAGTTTTTACCATTGTATCTAATAACTCAACTAATTCCTCTTTATTTGAATAAAAATCAACATATGGAGAGTAAACTTTTAATTCATCGTAAAATATGGAAATTATTGGTTTATCATAATTTATATATTCATAAAACTTCACAGGATCCACAGATCGAACTAGTTCGTTTAGTTTGAAAGGCATGATCATGCAATCAAAATTTTTTGTGTATGAATCTAATTTTTCATGTTCTATTGATCCGTAAAACTTTATTCTTTCATTTTGGAGTAAAGAATGAGAATTAGGTATATTATGTGGCCCAATAATATGAAATTCTATCTTATCAAATTTTTTTAATACATATTCTAAAGTTTCAAAGTCAAACCATGATGAAACCGTTCCAATGTAACCAACTTTATAATTTTCATGTTCTTTTTCATTTTTAGAGGTTTTATTTAACTCTAAAATATTTCCATCAAATGCATTTCTAATTAAAAATAATTTATCAGCACATTTTTGCCTTTTTTTCAGTTTAGATGCTAAATTATTTGAAGAAACAAAAATAATATCTGAATTTTTTATTAATTCCTTTTCAAGTTTCAAAATTCTATTTTTATAACTATCACTGAATTTAAATTCTGTTGCATCATCCATACAATCATAGATTATCTTAAAATCCCTTTTAGTAGGTAAATAAGCATATAAAGAAGGAAACGGAACCCATACATAATCGGGTTTATATTTATTTATAATAAAGCGAAACACTAATTTAAGATAAAATTTATTTAAGGGATAAACCCATTTTTTATAGCAAAATGGCACTGAAATGAATTTATGTATTTTTAACCCATTTCTTTTTGTAGATTGAGTTGATTGTTTAAGAAGTGAGCTTCGGTAAAATATTTCAACATCATAAAAATGAGATAATTCTCCTGCTATAAAATGTGGGCGCTGTTTAATCCAGTTCCAATCAACATGCATTAAATACACTATTTTTTTCATATAAATCATTAATCCATAACTGATTCCAGAATTTTTAAGCTTACTTCATTAGGCATATTCAATTCTTTAAATAAATCCCCCTTTTCATCAAGGATTTTATTGATTAATCCAATAATATCTTGATTTCTAAGATCTTTTAATGAAACAAGCCATTTATGATTACCATAAACATATTCAGCCATTCCACAAGCCTTTTTACTATAAGCAAGAAATAAGGTTGGCACACCAATAGACACAGCATTTACTGCACAGTGCATTCTAGCTGCAATTACAACATCACATGTTGATAAGATTTCCTTTGTTTTAACAAATCCAACATCTCCTTCAACAAGATCAACACGTTCAATAACATTTTTAGCTATCTGAGATTTTATTAGTTTTAAATATCGCATATCATCATCATTTGTATCAAAGTCACATACAACGTGAGGAATTAAAGTTATCTGTGCATCAAAGTGTTCAATAAGTTCTGTTATTAAATCTGCTTGACTTTTGATAGCTGCATTTCTATCAGATTTAAAACTGTAAATTGTGGATAATGGACTTAAATTTATTCCAATGTGCAATTTATTTGAAGCTTTTTTGATATAATCCTGTTTTGGAACACTAAATGCAGGATCTGCAAATTCTATAACGTTTTTAATTCCCAAATCTTTTAGGTATCTAGTTGTTACAGGTTCCCTTGATGTAATTAAATCAACATGACTTAAATGGTTAACAAATGCTTTTTTTGCATTAGGGTAACCTTCAAATGGTCCAATAGAAGCTCCCCATACAACAAGTTTCTTGCCATGAGATTTAACGAACTCACCAAAATGGATTAAAGGGTTGTAGTATCGTTTTTTAGGATCGTATTTTGGTGGAAGAGTATACAAATCACCCCCAATGGAAAAAATTGCATCACAATCCTTAATCCATCCTAAATCTTCCTGGAATATTTTTTCAGAGTATAAACCTGTTTGATAAGCCATTAAACCATTTAATCGCTGTATTGAACCAAAACTATGGAATTTTCGCGGAACGACCTCGATATCACATCCTTTAAGCCTGTTTTTATCATCTTCAGGTCTTAAAGAAGCATATTTAATATGAACATCTGGCCATATATCCCTGAGAATTATTTCAGTTCCTCTTACAATAGCTTCACAGCCATAGTTGTATACTCCACCTATTCCATAAAGTCCAATTGTTGGATCATCTTTTACCATTTTCATCCCTAAAATAATCTTTTTAAGTAATTCACAGGAATTTGAAGCAAATTTTTCAATCCCAATTTTTCGTGTTTTTTTATCTCTGATTCAAGTTCACCACAATCATTCCAGAAACCTTTTGTAGATTTATCAAAACGATGCTCAGGCCATGAATCTTTGCTTAAACTTTGTATTTCCTCAGTTAATTCAATAAACGTCCTGTTTTTATTGTAAACAGTCACATCAGAACTCACTCTTTTCTTAGGATGCCATAAATTTGATAGTTCTTTTATGTACAACCTACCCTTTAAAAGTACCCTTTTCTTTTCAATAACTCCCCACTGACTTTTTAAAACTTCTTCAATCCCTATTTTGTTTAAATTAAGTTCATCAGAACTTTTTAATATATTTTGAGCTAAAGAAGTTCTTGTTATAATCAATGAAGTTCCCATGTAATCTTTAACATATTCTGGAAGCCATGCATCCATGAATGTTACATCTGCCAGTTCCCCAAAGACATCATCACAGAAATTGCATGCATTTTGCTTAAAATATTGATATTTCCACAAATGGAAAGGCAACTCAGAATAAGGTTTAGGTACTCCTTCTTCATTTTTTTCATCAAATGCGATATGGGCAAAATCTGAAGCGGATTTATTCTCATATTTTCTGCGAAAATCCATTTTAAAAAGTTTTTCAACAGGGATTCCAGATTCAACTGCCAATAATTCTGTGCAGAAACGGTTCTGGAGTTGACCACAAGTTAAAGAAACAATTACTTTGATCTTATCCTTTAGTTTTGGAATATTTTCCATTGCCAACCTCAAAGCATAAACAACACATGGAAGTGCTATAACTGCAT
>ENA-UOOE01003323-UOOE01003323.1-fermentation-metagenome-genome-assembly--contig:-NODE-3323-length-10306-cov-4.564043_pt1 | contig 10306 bp, 11 predicted proteins | sample MGYA00245776_ERZ724021 | MGnify/ENA primary metagenome ERZ724021 (study PRJEB28704, sample SAMN03018321) | fermentation metagenome | biome: anthropogenic terrestrial biome; feature: soil; material...
GAAATAATTTGAATTTTTAGTAGAAATTTAGAATGCATTAAATTGCTTTATAACAGGTAAGCAAGAACTATCTTTTGAAGAATGGAATAAGCTTATCAATAAAATATATAATAAGATATATTTATTGTCTTGGAAGAAGAAATATAATAATTCTGATATTCTGGATGGGGAGCAGTGGGGTTTGGAAATAAAATTGGAAGGAAAGAGACAATTAAATTATTATGGTTCAAATGCTTATCCTGTATACTGGAGAGAGCTTATCAATTTATTTCATCCATATGCTAAAAATGCAGGAGTTACGCTAAGAACAAATGGAAATAAGATGATATAGAAAATACTTAATATCGAGGGGTATTAGATATGAATATTGAAGTATTGTTGCAAGAGGTATCAGCTATATCTAAAAAGTATGATTTAATCAATCAAAAAACAGGCGGATACTTTAATGTTTTTAAAATTGCCAATATAGTTACTGATGAGGTTACAATCTGCCGGATGCTATACGAATTACTTTCCCCAACAGGTAGCCATTATCAAGGAATTACATATTTAAAACTATTTGTGGAGAAAGTATTGAAAATAGAAATGTCTGAATCGGAGCTTGCATCTGCAGCAGTTTATCGAGAGTTTTCTATAGATGAAAATCGTAGAATTGATATAGTTATTCGTACAAAAGAGAGATTAGTACCAATAGAAGTAAAGGTATATGCAGAAGATCAGGAGAATCAGTGCTATGATTATTATCAAAAAGCAATAAATTCAAATTTGTTCTATCTTACCAGACATGGAGATTTCCCTTCAGATTATAGTGCTAACGGATTGACGGACAAGCAGGTTACAGCCATATCATTTTCTGATGATATTTTGAACTGGCTTGGGAAGTGTTTGGAGCAAAAGGAGACAATAAAAATCGCACCCATCAGAGAAGTTATATTGCAGTATATGTCGGCTATCCGTAGCTTTACTAATCAAATGGAGGATGAAAAGGAAATGGAAATTAAAGATGTAATTACGAAATCCCCAGAAAATATGAGGAGTGCTATTGCGATAGAAAGTAGTGTTACAGAGTGTAAAATAGATCTAATGGAAAAACTGTTTAAAGCAATTGAAGAAAAGATAGATAGAAAAAAACTCGAAAATGAATATGATTACGCAGCCAATGAAGGAGAAAAAGTAAATAAATTTTATAGCCGCAAGTCTTCTACATACCCAGGAATCAGTTATTTGTATAAATCGGCGGTAAAACCTAATGTAGATATATGGGTCAGAATTGAAATTGATGACTTGATATTTGTAGGTTATTGTGTTGCTAATCGTCAAAAGTCAGGAGAACAGCGTTTATCTGAAGGTGAAATTATGAATCATATAAAATGGATAGATAAACCTGTAATTGATAACTGGTGGGCATATTATGAGTTATTGCCAGATGATAATTATGATGCAGCACCAGATTTTAGAAATGCAGATGAGTATTATTTGAAATTGTTTAATAAAGAGCAATTTGATAGTTTTGTAAGCATCTGTGTAAATAAAATAAATGAATTTCTTTTAAAATAAAAACAAGCTCTGCCTAATAAAATCATGGACAGAGCTTTATACTTTTATCTTCTTCAAAAAATCACCTTCAGGACGATAAGGTACATTAAAATCATACCCCATTTTATTCATTTCCTGCATTTTTATTAGAAGTAGATTAATATGTGAATTTAACATGCTTGAAATCTGCACTATATCATAACCATCTCGTGCTAGAGTTAGCACCTCATCATTGTCAATTAATAGATGAGAGCCAAAGATATTGGCTTCGTATTCGGTAGTGTTTTTCATATCAAAAAGTTCAAATTCCTTAAGACCATTACTGGCTAAATTTCTATGAAAAATATCATGACCGATTTCATGAGCTAATACCATCTGGCGCATATGGTCATCTAAATTATTATTAATAAAGATCATACGTTGCTTCCAACGATAGGTATACATACCCAATAGATCATCATAACTCTCATAATAAATTTTGATACCAAGTTCATTGGCAATCTGTCTGGTATCCCTTGTCCCTATACGTTTGACAAGAGCATTTGCTTTCTTATATATTCTGAAAGAGTCAATCAAAGCAGCACCCCCTGTATACAATCTACTATTCCCCGGTTATAATAATAAAAAAGTTGGACTTATTTATTATTATCGTCATCTGTTCTATATTTTTTAGGAGTATACTTCTTGTTTTCCTCTTTGGCATCCCAATAAGCTTGTTGTAATGAGCGCATAACAGCATCCTTATCTGCTTCTGATAATTCACCACCTGCAAATAATCCACCAATTTCAGCAACTAAGTCTTCAGCTTGTCTTGCACCACGATTGCCATATTTAGTTTTTGCCTTTGTGATAAATTCTTCATCTTCGGTTAAAAGATAATTAATATCGACATTAAAAAGTGTAGCTAATTTGGAATAAACTTCTCGTTTCTTTGGATAGCTGTTACTATTTTCGTAGCTAATAATTGTACGTAGTGAAACACCGATTTCTTTTGCCAGGTCAGTCTGGGTCATATCTTTCCCTTTCCGTAAATCTCTAAGTTTTTCTCCAAATCTCATAATATCCTCCTTGAATATGAAGTTATATTTCATAAAACGTATTTTACTATTGACATATGATGGTTATCTTCATATAATATAAATGTGAAGAATAACTACACATACTATAGTACATAAATCTTCACATTTTGTCAATAGTCAATAAAAATATGGGGTGGGGAATATAACATGTAAATTAAATACCCCTAAAACAACGGAGGTATGGGATGAGACTTACAAGAAACATGAAGAATATTTCAAAGATGTATGAGGGTATGAACCTTGATGAGGAACAGGTTTTTCATAAATCAAAACTTGTTCTTGCTATATACAGGGATGTAGTATGGAGAACCATTCAAGAAGCTAATTATGTAAGGGAAGCATGTGAGTCATATTATAGCAATGAACTTGCTACAGCTTTAACATATTTAAATGATTTTGCACCTACTGAAAAGAAGGACAAGTTTAGTGATAAAGTTTCCTGTATTTTTGAGACTAAATGGATGATAGATCTTGTAGATACAGCAATGATTAAAATTTATAATTATCATACAAATGGAAAGCTGTATCATGAAATATTGTCAAAATGCTATATTACAGCATATCCAATGACAGAAACAGAAATACTGGAATATCTTTCTATAGAGCGGACAAGTTTCTATACAAAAAAGAAAGAGGCAATAAAACTATTTGGAATTGCACTTTGGGGATATTCCCTTCCCAAATATCAAGCTATATTTAATAGGACAAGTACTATAGAAGAAAATGAGTTACTATATTTCTTTGAAGAAAAACAAAATGCGTACTAAATGTGAACTAAAGTTGAACTAGATACGAACCATCTACGTACTGACTTTGAATTGTCAATAGCCTATACTCTGTATTATGGGGAAGTAATGGCCTAAAATAAAATAACAATCAAGAGCCTCGGCATTTATGTCGGGGTTATTTTTATGCCCATTTCTCCAAATATATGGTGATGGAGAAGCCTGGAATAACAAATTAATGTTGTTCTGGGCTTTTTCTTTACCCAAAAACAGGGGGAAACATGGAACAGCCAAAGTCTAGCTTACATACAAAATGCCGTTCTCCTCCTTTTTCTGATGATTACATTCATTTTTAAAAAATCAGAAAACGGAGGAATTAGAATGGGTTTTAATTATAGCAGAGAAAAGCTCTTATTTAATAGAGAATGGGAAAAATTGCGTGGACAATATAGAAAAGCAGGAATGAGTGAGAAAGCAATACAGGAACTATATGATTTTGATTGGAGCTGGTTTCGTATGAGAAGAAACTACGAAAACCGTGTACAAGCTTTACCTGAAGAAGGGATAGATGAGCAGAGAGCTGAAACAAGATCTAATCTGTTCCAAAGGTTTGCATCTCTATCTACAAGTTTTGATGAAATGGATTTTTCAGGAAGGTACGCTTGGATAGATACTATTTCTGATGATGCACTTTCTAAAAAACTAAGAGATTTAAGTGATGATGAGCTAGAACTTTTAACTTTATTGGCGATAGAAGGATATACACAGCGTGAAATTGCAAGGAAAATGCACTGTTCACAAAATACCATCTCCAAAAGATTAATTAAAATAAAAAGAATTTTAAAAGAAAAATAAAATATTTTCAAAAATGGTTGTCAAAAAGGTCTTCTCGTTGCCTACACATTGAGGGGATCTTTTTTATTCCCTGTCTTGTACTTTGAAAACTAAATATCCGATTACATAAATACGTTAGCTGATGAGCCAGAAATGGAGAAGCGACAATGGAGGATGCGCGATGACCACCTGTAAGAGCAGATATTTATTTTCTGCTTTTATCAAAGTCGGCAAAGTAAGGTGCAAAGCGATACCTATCCGTTCCAAGAAACAATCTATGGTAGATTGTTCGCCATAACCTTATCAGCCTATAATGATACTTCTGCCCAGCCACAGACATCGCAATGGGGGCAGCCAGCGGAGATCCCGGTGGAGGTGAGAGTCCTATGATGCAATAACTGTTAAAAGCAGTTACAACCAATTGCAGTTTATGTAATCGCCCTATAAGTCTTGCTTGCAAGGCTTTGTGTGTTGGGGAAGGTAGTGTCTAAGTACAACACAAATTCTTAATATTAGAAGCAATGGGGATCGCTTGAAATAGACGAGAGTCTATTTATAAGTTTTTTATTTAAAATGGCGGTCCCTATTTTTGTGATATTAAGCAGATGAAAAATACTTACATAAACAATAATAAAATTTATATGGAGGAATGGTGATGACCAAAGAGCAAACAGCGAAAGAAGTAGAATATAAAATGGCTTTAAAACTGCTAAAGATCTTACTTTGTAGAGGAATTATAACGGATGAAGAATATGCAGAAATTGATGAATTAAACCGTCAGACCTTTTCTCCAGAACTTTCAAAAGTATATGTGTAATAACACTAGCTATATTTTAATTCTTGTGATAATGTGTGTTGCTAACAGGAACTAAAGTTCTAAAAGAAAGGAGGAAGACTATGGCAAAGAAAGTAAGGAAAATAGAGCCTGTAATGCAAAAGGTTATCTTAGAATTACAACCTAAAAAACGAGTTTGTGCTTACTGCAGAGTAAGTACTGATTCAAGAGAACAACAGAATTCCTTTTCTGCACAAGTAGAATATTACAAGACTTTTATCGGAAAAAGAGATGACTGGGAATACACAGGAATCTACGCTGATGAAGCCAAAAGTGGAACACAAGTAAAAAGACGTGATGAATTTTTGCGAATGATGAAAGACTGTGAAGACGGCAAGATTGATATGATCATTACAAAATCCGTCACAAGGTTTGCTAGAAATACAGTAGACAGTATTGAGGCTATCAGAAAGCTGAAAGCACTTGGTATCGGGGTATATTTTGAGAAAGAACATATTAATACCCTATCAGAAAAAAGTGAGCAGATGATTACCATACTAAGCTCCCTTGCACAAGGAGAGGCAGAAAGCATCTCCACTAATAACAAATGGGCAGTTAAAAAGAGATTTCAAGATGGAACATTTAAGCTTAGTGATCCTGATTATGGATATACCAAGGATGAAGATGGAAATCTCATAATAAAAGAAGATGAAGCAAAGATTGTTCGTAGGATTTTTCATGAATATCTAAATGGCAAAGGCTCATATGTAATAGCAAGGTATTTAAATGACGATAATGTCCCAACGATACGTTCAGCAGAAGAATGGCAGGACAGTGTAGTAAAAGCAATCTTACAAAATCCTATCTATGAGGGAGACTTATTATTACAAAAGACATATACAACTGAGGTGCTTCCCTTTGAAAGAAAAACAAATAAAGGAGAGTTGCCTCAGTATTTTATTGAAAACAATCACGAACCCATTATTACAAGAGAAGAAGGGCAGATGGTCCGAGAGATTTATGAATATCGAAGAAATCAAATGGGAGTAGATGATACTGGAAAATACCAAAACAGATATGAATTTAGTAGCAAAATCATCTGTAAGGAATGTAGTAGCACCTTTAGGAGACAAAAGATTTATATCGGTAAACCATATGAGAAAATCCAGTGGTGCTGTATTCAGCATATAAGGGATATAAGTAAATGCAGTATGAAAGCGGTAAGGGAGGATATTATAAAAGAAACCTTCCTAACCATGTGGAATAAGCTGGTAAGCAATCATACAGATATTCTATATCCACTACTTGAATCCTTGAAGAATTTAAGAACAGATCATGAGCAGGAAGAAGAAATTAAAAAACTAAATAATAGAATTATGGAATTAACAGAGCAGAGTCATATCCTTAGTAGAGTCGTATCGAAAGGGTATATTGACTCTGCTATTTTTATAGAAAGACAAAATGCTCTGACTGTAGAAATTGAAGCCGTTAAGAAAATGAGGAATCAATGCCTTGATGATAACGGTTATGAAAAAGAAATCGTAGGAACAGTAAGACTGCTAGAAATCATAAGGTATAATCCAGAGATTATAGAAGAGTATGACGAAAACCTATTTCTCAATACGGTGGAAAATATCATTATAGGAGAAAATCACGAGATTACATTTAAGCTAATTAATAATCTGGAACTGACAGAGCATTATGGAAAGTGAGGTGAGGTAGATGATGCAAAGACATATGCCACATGGCTATAAGATAGTAGATGGAAAAGTAATATTTGATGATGAAAAAGTAGCTGTGATTAAAAAGATATTTGAGGATTACCATAAAGGATCATCCCTACATGCCATAGCAAAAGAACTGACGAATGCAGGGTTTTTAAATGCTAATAACAAACCGAATTGGAATCATGGCTCCGTAGGAAAGATACTTCAAAATATTAAGTACGTAGGGGATGACTTTTATCCTCAGATGATAGATAAGAAAACCTTTGAATCTGCACAGAAAAGAAGAAAGAAAAAAGAGCAAGAACTAGGAAGAAACCTGCAACCCAATAGTATGAAAAATCAAAGTTTATATAGCAATAAATTAGTGTGTGGAGAATGTGGTGATGTTTACCGCAAATACATAGAACATGCTGGCAGACCATCTGAGAAGAGCAACTGGAAGTGTAAGAGGTACATCTACCAAAATAAAGTACACTGCAGAAACTTATTTTTAACTGAAAAAGATATAGAAACTGCCTTTATATCAGCAACAAATAAAATCTTATCAAAAAAGTGGATGCTAGATAAAGGTAAGAAAAAAGAACATCCAAGGATCACCTTAGAAATTAGAAAGTTGGAAGAACGAATAAAAGAGCTAGAGGAAGAAGAACATTTCTCGTCTAAGGAACTATCAGAGTTAATCTTTAAAAGGGCAAAGGCTTATTATGGCATCGCTAAAATAGATGATTATGATTACAACACTGAGAAAATAAAACAATTACTGGCTGAGAAAGAACAGCTAACAGAGTTTGATGAAGATATATTTATAAACATAATAAAGCAGATAGTAATTTATAAAGATGGAAGAATCCTAGTAGAATTTATCAATGGCATAACTATGGAGGAAGAACATGAGGAAAATAAGAAAGGATGAATGACAATGGCAGTAGCAGTAGCAAAAAAGAATGTAGCATTTATACCGGCACAAACCATATATGACAGGAATGTAAGGGTGGAGCTAAAAACCCTAAGAGTAGCAGCTTACTGTAGAGTTAGTACCACCTTAGAACAACAGGAGGGCAGCTACGAGGCTCAAATATCCTACTACACAGACAAGATAAAAAGTAATCCTAATTGGAAGAGTGCAGGGATTTATGCAGATGATGGAAAGTCAGCCACTAATACAAAAAAGCGTGATGATTTTAATGCTATGATTGATGACTGTATGGCTGGGAAAATAGACATGGTCATAACAAAATCAGTCAGTAGGTTTGCAAGAAATACAGTAGATTCCCTTCAGACCATAAGGAAACTCAAAGAGAAGAATATCGCCATATTTTTTGAAAAGGAGGGTGTAAATACCCTAGAAAGTACAGGAGAATTACTGATTACTATCTTAAGCAGTCAAGCACAGGAAGAAAGCAGAAACCTAAGTGAAAATACAAAATGGGGAATTGTAAGGAGATATGAAAATGGAATTATATCAGTCAATCACAAGAAATTTATGGGATACACCAAAGATAAAGAAACTGGCGAACTGGTTATAGTACCTGAACAAGCAGAGATAGTGAGACGAATTTTTAGAATGTATTTAGAGGGAAGTAGTATAGGAGAGATTGTAAAAGCTCTAGAGGCAGATAAAATCAAAACAGTCACAGGAAAGGAAACATGGCATCCTGGTGTAATAGAAAAAATGTTAGTCAATGAAAAGTATATGGGAGATGCCTTGATGCAAAAAACCTATACCGTAGACTTCCTCACAAAGAAACGAGTGAAGAACAACGGAATCGTGCCTCAGTATTATATAGAAGATAACCATGAGGCCATCATACCAAAGGAATTATTTTATAAAGTACAGGAAGAAAAGGCTAGGAGAGCCAGCCTGAATAAGGCCGCAGTTACAAGAAAGGCAAATAAGCTAAAAAAGGAAAAAAGTAAATTCAGCTCCAAATACGCACTAACTGAAATCTTAGTATGTGACGAATGTGGACATCCATACCGCAGACAGACATGGTCAAAGTATGGACAAAAAAGTGCAGTATGGAGATGTGAGAACAGGCTAAAGAATGGAACAAAGGCATCTTGCAAGCACTCACCTACCTTAAAAGAAGAACCGCTACATAATGCCATTATGACAGCCATCAATAATGTGGTAGAAAACAATGGAGATTTTATAGGAGCCTTCAGAGAAAATGTCATCAGAGTTATCGGAGGATACTCAACGAAAGATATCCCTACAGAATATGATGAGCAGATCGAATTCCTGCAAAAGGAGATGCTAACCTTAATCGAAGAAAACGCAAGACAAGGAGCTGTAGCAGAAGATTTTGATAATGAGTACAAAAGGATATCAGAGCAGATAAACGAGCTAAAACAGGCAAAGTTAAAGCTTGTAAGGGAGAAGAAACAGGCTGAGAACTATAAAGAGAAACTAACTGAAATGGACAGCACCCTAAAGACTGTAAGACCACAAGTAAGAGAGTTTGATGAAGACTTAGTCAGAAGATTAATAAAGACCATTAAGGTGAATAAGGGAGAGAGATTGGAGATACAATTTGAATCAGGCATAGTGATGGAGCAGATGGTAGATTATTATGATTAGAAATGGTAGGGGCAGTAACCAACTAGGATAGATAAAGGGGTTACTGCTCTTAGTAAAAGGAGAATCTGTTAAGACTAAAACCCTTAGAAATCTGAGGGTTTTATTGTTGGTAGATTGGCATTTAAATAGACATGTAAACATGATAGCTACAGTAGTAGCAGCTTATATGAAAGGGGTACACAAAAATGAATAGAGAAGAATTGTATGAAATGATGGATGAGAAACTCGGATATGCCTATGTTTATGAAAAAGGAAATGGTGGGAAGCATACGGACTATATGTTTAATATGACTCCAGAAAACATCGCAAATTTTATTGGCAAGCATGCTTATACTGCTGATAAAGTAATATTGACTGATATGTGTGATAGATTGATTGTGGAATCCATCTATGGTGGATTTATTATGAATTGTCCAAACCAAGAGTTATGTAAAAAGATTATTCCCCACCTTATACCAATTCAGCAGGGTGAAATAGAACCAAAAGATTTTCCAGTAGCTACAAGAGATGAAATGGAAAAATTATGAAATGAGGAAGAAATGTCCGTAATGGAAGCGGAAATTTCGATGTTGTAAATCAAAACATGTCAATATTTAGAATATTATACACAATTAGCTTGTAAAAAGGTTCTCATAGAGATACAATTATTACAATAATGTTGTTTTAATAATTATTATAATTCCCTATAAAGAAAATTATTTAAAGAGAGATAGCACATATCTGGGTTCATTAAAGTGGTATTAGATAATATAATTCATTAGTATTTAGAGTCCGATTAGATGTTTGGTACAGTAATAATAGATGCTTATAGTAAAAAAAGAAGAAAGGTAGTCCACCAATACTCATGATGTTTTGGTTGACACAAAAAGATGGTGGGAATTGCTATTGTTAAAAGGTCTATTACCCTTAGTAAGTGAATGGTAAAATAGAGAGCTGCATTAATTATAAATACTACAAAGTTAAATCGATAGTGTAAAGTAGTCTATGAAAAGATAGAGTCAAAGAAATTAGGCTCAAATGAACCTAGAAAATTGCAAAATATATTTAAA
>ENA-UOOE01003325-UOOE01003325.1-fermentation-metagenome-genome-assembly--contig:-NODE-3325-length-10296-cov-63.329265_pt1 | contig 10296 bp, 7 predicted proteins | sample MGYA00245776_ERZ724021 | MGnify/ENA primary metagenome ERZ724021 (study PRJEB28704, sample SAMN03018321) | fermentation metagenome | biome: anthropogenic terrestrial biome; feature: soil; material...
GTTCCAACAGCATCCCAGCCAATTATTTTTGGATATTTTAATTGGCCACGTCCGTTCCTTCTTACACTAACATCTACTGGATTAACTGAAACAGCATTAACCTTTACCAACAAATCATGTCCTTGGACAACAGGTATTTCCTTATTAATATCAACTAAACTTTTTTCATTTTCAATAGGTAAATGTTCCTTAAATCCTATAGCTTTCATATTTTTCATTTGTTTTCTCCTTTGCTTAAATAATTATAAATTCAAGCTATTTATCTGTTAATAAGTGAATTCATATTCACTTAGGGACTAATTATTCACCTACTTTTATTTAAATAAACAACTTAAAAAGTAATCTTAAGCAAAAGCACTGCTAAAATACTATAATTATTAAAGTTATTAATGAGGTGATATTATTGCGTAAAATTTATAATTGCGATCCAGGATGTCCGGTACAAAGTACATTACAGTTCATTTCTGGAAAATGGAAGACCGTTATCATGTACCATTTATTTAAGAATTCAAAGTTAAGATTTTCTGAATTACAGAGGAAGCTTCCCTACGTTAACAAACAAATGCTATCTAAACAGTTATTGGAACTTGAAAAAGACAATATTATCCACAAAGAAATTTATCCCGTTGTTCCTGTTAAAACAGAATACACACTAACAAATTTTGGTAAAAGCTTTGAACCAATTGTTAATGCCATGGAGATCTGGGGAGAAAACTTTAACCAAAACAGCAAAAGAGATCATTAAGAAGTTTCTTAACGATCTCTTTATTTATTACTTACCCCATAAAAATTTTATTAATAAGTCATCAACTTTAGGATTTTCATGCAATTTACTATGCTGAGCGTTTGGACCAGTAATCATATGTTCTTCGTAATGACTTGCTCTTGGAGAAACCAGGTACTTCAGGGAACGTGCAGAATAAATAGTTACATCATCGTCTGAATGCGTACCATTTTCTAAATCACCATAAATATTCATCACACTAACGCCCTTCGGATAAATTTGTCGCAACTTAGTTAATTTTTTATAATCTGAATCCATTTGATGGGGTTTACCATTTTTATAATTATGCGAATAAGCAGTATTTTGCATGCCACGAATCCCATTAAAGTGACCAGCAATATCAACTTGCCGTTTAACCTGTGGGAATTTTTTACGCTGACCATAATAAAGAAGCATAAACAAAATATCCATATTCCCCATAGAATGACCTACGAGGTTCATTTTAGTAAATGGATATTTTGTTTGTACCGCCGTTATGGCGTTATAAGCAAAACGAGCATCAGTTTGGTAATTATGGTTATGATTATCTAAGAAACCTACTTTAATAATCGGATTTTGTGCATTCTTAGAAATATGACCACTTAATTTAACGTTTCCATTTTTATCTACGATGGCCGTCATCACATCTTTAGTAACATTAGCTTCTTGAGCTGCATTTACCATATGGCTTTCAGCATTAACACTTGATCCCCAGCCATGAAAGAAGAAAGTCGGTGTCGTACTGATATATCCAACTTGTGTCTTTGACAGCTGTTTATTAGATTTTATAGTGTTTTTTGAACAAGCTGTAACCAATAAAATCAAAAGCAACATTAAAAAAATTAAAAATTTAGATTTTCTTATTTTGGAAAACATTACTGTTTCTCCCTTTCATACTTATTTTTGAATGTATTTTATGCCAAAAGACACAACATAATAAATATTTAAGCCTTAAATTGCATCAATTTTTTCTTATTGCTAAAATAGAGGTCCTTGGCAGGGGCGTAACGGCAAGTAACATTACTTGTCGTTTTTCTTTATACTTTAGTAAGCGCTTTCTACTTTTATGACGATTATATGCTATAGTAGCAGTGTAGAAATAATATGATGCTGGTGAAGATAGCAAATATTATTTTTACAATAAGCAGTTAATATTAATTTTGTATAGTATGTCTTAATCTTAAATTACCAAAAAAGCGTTGACACTCTAATTGAATGTCAACGCTCTTTTTTATGCCCTAATATGAAATTTACTTAAAACATTTGTAACTTTGCTACCAAGAATTTTTTGAGCAAGTTTAGATTTAACCGTTACAAAAATATAAAAGATCACACCAGCTAATACAGAAACAAATACAATAATTAAAGCAGGTATTCGACGCTCAGGAGTTAATACAATTTCCATAACTTTTTCAACGGCTTCAACAATTAAAAACATTTCGATCGAAAATACCGCAATACCGATAAAACGTCGACACGTTCTACCAATATTAAAGTTAAATCCGACTTCAAGGTGTTTAATTGCTAAGAAAATAATGACCAACATTCCAATATTAGTAGAAATCAATGGCCCGTATATCTTAAACAAATAAATCATTGGGTATTGTAGGAGTATCTTTATAACTGATCCTAATACTAAATATTTAATTGCTAATCCATTTTCTGATAATCCCTGTAAGATTGCCATCAATACCGTAAACAGACCTAAACTAATTGCCGTAAAAGATGACAGGTATAAGACACTAGAACCTAGAGAATCATAACCGTAAAAAATTGTATAAATAGGAGTTGAAATAGCAGCCATTCCAAATGAAGCAGGAATCATAACAAATAAAAATAAATCTAACGTATTACTAATCTGTTTAGAAATATTTTTATAATTTCCCTGTGTATGTGCTGCTGACAAAAGTGGAATAGCTGTTACGGCCATTGCACTAGCCATTGATACGATAATCATAATTAATTTATTGGAGTTCAATGCAAACAATGCATACCAACTTTCGATCGTATCATAGCTTGCCTTGATTAAACCTGCAATCATTGGGTGGAATGTGTATTGGTCAACCAAATAAAATAATTGGATACCAGCATCAATTATGATAAACGGAATAGCCTGTTCAATAATTTCAACAAACAAGCTTCCAGTTGAAACGTGAATCTGATCATCTGAACTTGCAATCAGACTATTCATTTTCTTCCGACGTCTAAGTAAGAACCAAACTAACACTGCTATTCCAAAAATTGCACCAATTGCAGCTGCGAAGTTCGATTGAATAACCGCATGTACATAGGAACCATGTTGCATTTGCATAATTACGTATGCAGATAAAAGCATCCAAATAACTCTAGCAAGTTGCTCAGCAAACTGCGACATCGCGGATGGCATCATATCAGCATACCCTTGAAAGTAGCCACGCATAATACTCAAAATTGGAATAATCAAAATTGCACAGGCTAAGCTTCGCATAACTGCAACTTGCCTTGGATCGCTCTGACTACCATTCGAAGCTAGTAGAGGCGATGCAAAATACATAATGCCGGCAAAAACAATGCCCAGGATTGCCATCAAAAACAATCCTTTACGAAAAAGTTTTCGACCAACTCCATACTCATTGAGCGCGTTATATTTAGCTACTTGCTTGGCTACAGCACCCGGAATTCCAGCAGTTGAGATTAAAATAAATATACTATAAATATTGTAACTTCTTGCTGTTAAAGCATTAGCAATGTTCCCATATTTGCCCATCCATGCGTACCAGGGAATGATATAAAGTGCACCCAATATACGTGAGGCAATGGAACCAAAAGTCATCCATGCAGAACCTTTAATAAAAGTATCCTGCGTGTCCTTATCATTTAAATTATTTTCTTTCATTTATTTTCCCTAATTCATGTACTAACAGTTTATTTTGAAGCAATTAAGCCAATTAATAATAAAATAATGGATTTTTTAGGAAAAATTAAACTTATTTAGCAACGATATTAACAATTTTATTAGGAATTACTATAACCTTTTTAATATCTTTATCCTTCAAGAATTTTTGTACATGTGGCAAAGCAGTAGCTTGTTTTTGAAGGTCATCTTTAGCCGTATCCTTAGCTGTTTGAAACTTACCACGAAGCTTACCGTTAACTTGGACCATAATCCGGACGGTTGATTCAACTAATTTGGACGGATCATAAGTTGGCCATTTGGCATAAGTTATTGAATGATTATGACCATAAACAGACCAAATTTCTTCCATCATGTGGGGTGCAACTGGAGCTAAGAGTTTGATAAAACCTTCTGCATATTCACGTGGGATGGTTTTAGCTTTTTGTGCTGCATTAACAAAAACCATCATTTGTGAAATTGCGGTATTAAAGTGAAGAGCATCAAAATCTTCGGTAACCTTTTTGACAGTCTCGTTATAAACCTTATCTAAAGTACCATCATTTTTATCAACAATCTTTTCCTGGGGAATTGCCTTCAAGTCAAGATCATTAACAAATAGCCGCCATACACGATCTAAGAACTTCTTAGTTGAAGCAGGACCATTATCATCCCAGTCAATTGACGCATCTAGTGGACCCATAAACATTTCATACATTCTAAGTGAGTCAGCACCATATTCATCAATTACGTCATCCGGGTTAACGACATTTCCCTTAGACTTAGACATTTTTTCATGGTTCTTTAAAATCAAACCTTGGTTATACAAACGCTTAAATGGTTCCTTAGTTGGAACAACACCTAAATCATAAAGGACTTTATGCCAGAATCTTGCATACAATAAATGTCGAACCGCATGTTCAGCACCACCAATATAAAGGTCAACTGGAAGCCATTGCTTCAACAAATCATAATTAGCAATTTCCTTATCATTGTGTGGATCAACATAACGAATGTAGTACCAAGAAGAACCAGCCCAATTTGGCATGGTATTAGTTTCTCTTTTACCTTTTCTACCATTCTTATCAACCACGTTTACCCAGTCAGTCAGGTTGGCAAGTGGACTTTCTGGCGTCCCAGATGGCTTAATATTTTTAGCATGTGGTAAAAGCAGTGGCAATTGATCTTCAGGAACAAGGTTTGTTTCCCCATCTTCCCAATGAATTATAGGAATTGGTTCACCCCAGTATCTTTGACGACTGAAGTCCCAATCACGAAGTTTATAATTAACCTTCTTTTTACCAACATTATGCTCTTCAAGCCACTCAACCATTTTCTTTTTAGCTTCTTTAATATTTAAGCCATTAAGAAATTCTGAATTGATATGTGGACCATCACCGGTAAAGGCTGCCTTATCAAGGTTGCCACCCTTAACTACTTGTTTAATTGGTAAGTTAAACTTTTTAGCAAACGCATAGTCACGATCATCATGGGCCGGAACCGCCATAACGGCACCAGTACCATAACTTGCTAAAACATAATCAGAAATCCAAATTGGAATTTCTTCACCATTTACCGGATTGATTGCGAAAGCTCCGGTAAATACACCAGTTTTATCCTTATTTAAATCTGTTCTTTCAAGGTCAGATTTAGATTCAATCTTTTTAATATACTTGTTTACGTCATCTTTATGACCATCAGTAGTAATTTCTTGAACCAATTTATTTTCTGGGGCTAAAACAGTGTAACTTGCACCAAATAAAGTATCAGGACGAGTAGTAAAAATATCAAAACTCTTATCTGTACCTTTGACTCTAAATTTAACTTGGGCACCGACCGAACGACCAATCCAATTTCTTTGCATTTCCTTAACGGGCTCAGGCCAATCCAAATCATCCAATCCCTTAAGAAGGCGATCGGCATAAGCCGTCATTTTAAGCATCCATTGCCGCATATTACGCCGATATACTGGATAACCACCACGTTCTGTCTTACCATCAACTATCTCTTCATTAGCCACAACCGTACCTAAATCAGGGGACCAGTTAACAGGAACTTCTGCTTCATAAGCAAGACCCATCTTATACATCTGCTCAAAGACCCATTGGGTCCACTTGTAATACTTAGGATCACTAGTTTTAATTTCACGGTCCCAGTCATACGAAAAACCTAATCTATTTAATTGCTTCTTAAAATTAGCAATATTTTGATTAGTAACAGTGGCTGGATCTTGACCGGTTTTCAGAGCATATTGCTCTGTTGGGAGACCAAATGCATCCCATCCCATTGGGTGAAGAACGTTATAACCCTGTGCACGCTTCATTCGGGCAATGATATCAGTGGCTGTATAGCCTTCTGGGTGCCCCACGTGCAAACCTTTACCTGATGGAAAAGGAAACATATCTAAAACATAATAATTCTTCTTATTGGGATCTGTACCTGTTTTAAAGGTATCATGCTCTGCCCAATATTTTTGCCATTTTTTCTCAACAACTTTGTGATTATACACGGCTTTTATCTCCTCATAAAAAAAGCCCTATGAAATTAATCATAGGACGAATAATCGCGATACCACCTAAGTTCCACGTTAAAAACGTGACACTCAATTGCCCCTTAACGCGGATAGCATAACGATAGGTAATTTACCAGGCTCAGTTCACAACGTGCTTTTTTAGATCTTTCAGCAAACGACCCTTCTCTGAACAAAAACATAAATTGCTACTAGTTCCTGACCTTTATTTTTTCATAGATAATGATTATAATTTACCACAAATGCTAAAAAATACAAGAGGAGAAAGTATCTTGATCAATACAAAAAGGCCACCTAGAGACACTTTAATACCCGGTACTATTTTTTTAATTATTTATACAATTTGGGCTATTTTAGTATCTTCAGGAAGTCAATTCATTCATAACTTTGACAACGAAGTTATCAATATTATTTGCAATAACAATGCAGCAAACATTAAATTTGCTACAATTTTTACTAATTTAGGTAATACCAATGTTATTGTCATTGAAACAATAATCTTATTTATTATTTTATTAGTATTTAAGCAATATGCTTACGCGTTTTACACGGCTGGCACAATGGCCGCAGCTAATGGTTACAACTGGATTATTAAGCATGCGATTGAACGGCACCGTCCTTTCGTCCACCATTTAGTTTACGCAAGTGGTTATAGTTTCCCATCAGGCCACTCTGTTGGCAGTGCTACACTATTTGGAATATTAATTGTTTTAACAGTTTTACTTGTAAAAAGTAAAACTTTTAAATCCATTTTAATAATTTTCTGGGCGTGTTTCCCATTGTTAATTGGTTATACCCGGGTTTATACTCATGTCCATTATCCGTCAGATGTACTTGGTGGTTGGATTGAAGGTATTACTTTTGTACTTATCGGTTACTCATTTCTATACCACTTCTACCTTGAACCAAAATGGAAAACAATATATCAATCATAAAAAAATCCATGTCATATTGACATGGATTTTTTGCTTAGCATTTAATGAGTAGAATGCTTAATTTTATGAACTTTATAAATATGATTAAGAACAATTGAAATAATAATTACAACGAAAGATACAACATAAACACCCTTCAAAGCACTGAATAAAACTTGTCTTAATTGTGGTATCAAATTTGGCGCTAACTCTTTCGCCTTTGCAGCAGATACAATTTTGTTCATCATACCTTGGTTTAAATTACTATGTTTAGCCAATTGATGGGCAACGATCGTATTGAAAGTAATACCATAAATCGAAACCATCATTGTTTGACCAAGATACTTCATCAAAGTATTAAAAGAAGTGGCAACACCAATATCTTTTGGATCAACAAGCACCTGTGAACGTACCTGTGCGGCGGTGGTAATAGCACCAAAGGCAAAACCATTTACAGCTGCTACCACACAAAATACCCAAAACGGTGTATAAATTGGAACAAGTACAAGAACCAAATCAGCAAAAACTAATAAGATCAACATGTAATCAAATGTTCGTTTAATACCCCAATGACCAAGCATCCAGCCAATCAGGAATGAACCAACAACCCACATCACTGAACTTGGAGTTACGGCAAAACCTGCAAGAGAGGCATTAGTACCATTAATTCCTTGCATCCAGGTTGGAATATAAAATTCAAAACCAATTACAACACCTGAAATAAGTAAGGCAATTAAATTAAGTGCAAGAAACTCTCTGTCTTTAAGCATGGTAAAAGGCATTATTGGGTCGTCTGCACGCTTTTCTGCCCTAATAAAGGCAATTACAGCTAGAATTATTAAGGCTGCTAAAGCAAGCATTATCCAAAGACTAAGGCTACCTAATTCCTGCAAGAAGAACATTAAAGTAAGAAGTAAAACAATCAACCAAACTGTTCCTTTTAAATCTAATTTTGATTTCGTATGATGTTTTGGCTCTTTTAAATAAAATAAAACCAATAAGAATGCAATAACACCAATAGGCACATTAATATAAAATATCCAACGCCATGATAAATGCTGGACAATAAATCCACCAAGTAATGGTGCGATCACTGAAGCCACACCCCAAAAACCAGAGTTAAGTCCTAGCATTTTAGTTCGTTTATTTAAAGTGTATAAATCTGCAATAATTGTAATGGCAACCGGCTGAACTGCTCCTGATCCCAATCCTTGAATTACTCGAAAAAGGATTAGTTCGACCATATTTTGTGCAAGACCACAAAGTGATGAACCAACCACGAATAATGCAATTCCAAACAAAAAAACTGGCTTACGCCCAATGCTATCTGCCAGTTTTCCATATAAAGGAGTCGAAACTGCGGTCATAAACAGGAAAATTGATACAACCCAATTCATTATTTCCAATCCATTTAGATCAGAAACAATTGTTGGCATTGCTGTAGAAACAATCGTTCCTTCAATCGCAGCCATAAAGGTTGTCATAAAAATTGCAAGCGTGACTACTGGCACGTTTGTTTTTTTCATTCTTTACTTCCTCCCTTTATTCATGCTTTTTAACAAAATCTTTTAAGGCCTGTACCTTATCGGTTTTCTCCCACGGCAAATCAATGTCTGTTCTGCCAAAATGGCCATAAGCAGCAGTTTGCTCATAAATAGGACGACGGAGATTTAACATATCAATAATTCCAGCTGGACGAAGGTCAAAAATATGCCGAACCGCCTTAGTTAAAATTTCATCACTAACTTTACCAGTACCAGCAGTATCAATCATAACTGAAACTGGGTGAGCCACACCAATTGCATAAGCGAGTTGAACTTCACACCGGTATGCAAGGCCAGCCGCAACGATATTTTTTGCAACATAACGAGCTGCATAACTTGCACTCCGGTCAACCTTTGTAGGATCTTTGCCTGAAAAGGCACCACCACCGTGACGAGCATATCCACCATAGGTATCAACAATTATTTTACGACCTGTAAGTCCTGAATCACCTTTAGGGCCACCAATAACAAAGCGTCCTGAGGGATTAATCAGAAACTTTGTTTCATCATCCAAATACTTAGCAGGAATAACTTCTTTAATCACTAAATCTATCATTGCACGACGAATTTCATCGTTCGAAACTTCTGCATCGGTTTGAGTAGAAATAACTACCGTATCAACCCGCTTAGGTCTATGATTTTCATCATATTCAACAGTAACTTGAGCTTTAGCATCTGGACGAAGCCACTCAAGTGTTTTATCTTTTCTAAGTTTTGCGACGCGCATCATTAAATGATGAGCCAATGAAATTGGTAAAGGCATAAGTTCTGGCGTTTCTTTAATAGCAAAGCCAAACATTAATCCTTGGTCACCCGCACCAATTTGATCCAATTTATCTTTATCAGATGAATTTTCTCTAGTTTCTAAAGAATGATCAACACCACTAGCAATATCAGGTGATTGTTCATCAATATCAACTAAGACAGCACAATTATTGCCATCGAATCCTAATTCTGGTCGATCATAACCAATCTTCAAAACTGTTTTACGAACAACACCTTGAATGTTGACGTAAGCTTTAGTTGAAATTTCTCCAAATACATAAACTAAACCAGTGGTTACAATTGTCTCACATGCCACGTGAGAATTAGGATCTTTCTCCAAAAGTGCATCCAAAATTGCATCTGAAATTTGGTCAGCAACCTTATCAGGATGACCCTCAGATACTGATTCAGAAGTAAACAAACGTTTTTCCATATTTAGTCCCCCTATATAGACAATGGCTATCCGGTTACAAGGCATCTCCACTATTAAGTGAATCCTCTCAGGACTTGAACCGATAAAATATACTTTCGTCCTGCTCTTAAGCATAAAAAAGAGACTACCGAATGCATTCGGTAGTCTCGGAACGATGGAGGATACAGGGCTCGGACCTGTGACCTCCTGCTTGTAAGGCAGATGCTCTCCCAGCTGAGCTAATCCTCCATAGTGACCCGTACGGGATTTGAACCCATGTTACCGCCGTGAAAGGGCGATGTCTTAACCACTTGACCAACGGGTCATAATCCTTAACTAAAGCACACTAATTAGTATACTTGATAAAAGATAAAATGCAAGTTTTCTTTTAAAAAAATTAAACAAAAAATGATGTAAATAAAATTTACATCATTTCATAATATGGAGGATACAGGGCTCGGACCTGTGACCTCCTGCTTGTAAGGCAGATGCTCTC
>ENA-UOOE01003328-UOOE01003328.1-fermentation-metagenome-genome-assembly--contig:-NODE-3328-length-10287-cov-9.287627_pt1 | contig 10287 bp, 11 predicted proteins | sample MGYA00245776_ERZ724021 | MGnify/ENA primary metagenome ERZ724021 (study PRJEB28704, sample SAMN03018321) | fermentation metagenome | biome: anthropogenic terrestrial biome; feature: soil; material...
CAGATGGATGGTAGGTCAAACGCAACGAGCACCAAATTTATGCGACTGAAAGGAGTAAATAAATTTGTTTGCGGAGACTGCGATATGCCCTAACCCCATATGTTCGAGCGACAGCGAAGAACAGATGGATGGTAGGTCAAACGCAACGAGCACCAAATTTATGCGACTGAAAGGAGCAAATAAATTTGTTTGCGGAGACTGTGATATGCCCTAACCCCATATGTTCGAGCGGAAGCAAATATTTTGGTGAACATAGACTGCGGTATTGCTTGTATTAATTAATAAATTACTGTAAAATATTTATAAATAAATATAATTTTTATCTTTTGTAACGTTGCATTGGGAATTTATATTTCGTTGATTACAGCAGAGTCAGCTGTGATAAAAACCATGTCCGAAAACAGCGAGATATTTATATGAAATGTGATATAATTAAATTTAACTCAAACGAAGGGATGAAAAATTAATGATATATAATGATAGGCGCCTATATGCAGCATTTAAGGCGAAAGACGTTAGATTTGACGGGCGTTTTTTTGTAGGAATATCGTCCACAGGAATATATTGTCGTCCTGTGTGCCGGGCAAGACAACCTAAAGTTGAAAACTGCACTTTTTATACTACCGCAGCTGAGGCAGAACAAGCCGGATACCGCCCATGTCTTTTATGCAGACCTGAGCTCGCTCCCGGTACTTCAATAACTGATTCAAAAAATAATTTAGTTTACCGTGCGGCAAGAGCATTGGAAAAAAATTGCGGAAGCGGACAGAGTTTAGAAGAAATAGCCGGGAAGTTAGGCTATACTGACAGACATTTACGGCGCGTTTTTACGGCAGAGTATAATGTGTCGCCTGTTCAATATTTGCAGACATGCAGATTGCTTCTCGCTAAGAATTTGCTCACGGATACAGATTTGTCGGTTCTGGAGGTTGCAATGACAGCAGGTTTTGGAAGCCTTCGCCGTTTCAATGACATTTTCAAAAAGCGGTATAAACTTTCACCCACAGCTTTGCGTAAAAGTATCTCTGAAGGAAAAAAACACAATGGCAACATTACTTTAGCATTGGGCTACCGTCCTCCTTATAATTGGGAGCAAATGCTGAGCTTTCTTGCAGCACGTGCAATAACGGGAGTTGAGGCTGTAAAAAACGGTGAATATATGCGTACCGTGCACTTGGAAAATACAGACGGAAAGCATGCATACGGTTGGATACGGGTAGGCAATAACCCTGAAAAAAATGCATTAAGCGTTATCGTGAGCGAAACTTTACTGTCTGTACTGCCGCAGGTATTAGCACGTATACGGAGCTTATTTGACTTATATTGCGATCCGGATTCGGTATATGAAACGCTCCGTGTAATGAATGACATTCGACCCGGCATTTGTATCCTGGGAACTCGTGTTCCGGGGTGCTTCAACGCTTTTGAAATGGCTGTTCGTGCAGTGCTTGGACAGCAGATATCCGTGAAAGCAGCAGGTACATTAGCATCAAGGGTAGTCAAAGCTTACGGAATGCCAGTGCAAACCGGGATTGAGGGCTTGACTCACATCTTTCCTTTACCCGAAGATATATTAGCCATGGACGGTATCGTTCAAAAAAACTTTGGTGTGCTGGGTATTATTGCAGCGCGGTCAAACACTATTTATGAACTAGCAAAAGCGTTCGTGCATAGGGAAATTGATTTTGAGCTATGCGCTCAGCCGGCTGAAGAAATGAAAAAACTGATGGCTATACGAGGTATTGGAAGCTGGACAGCACAATATATAGCTATGCGTGCTATGGAATGGACTGACGCTTTCCTTGAAACAGACGCGGGCATAAAAAAAGCATTAAAGCCCTGCACATCAAAAGAATTACTGGAAATGGCAGAAGCATGGCGACCCTGGCGCAGTTATGCTACCGTCAACCTTTGGAATACATTATAAGGAGGTTACTATGCATTATTCAACAACATATTCGTCACCCTTAGGAATAATTACACTTGCGTGTGACGGGAGCAGCCTTGTCGGCTTATGGATTGAGGGACAAAAGTATCACGGTGTAACACTTGAAGATGCTAAAGACAGCAATTGCATGCCGGTATTAGATGCAGCTAAAAAGTGGCTGGACAGATACTTTGCAGGTGAAAAACCAAGTATTTCGGAATTACCTTTAGCTCCGGACGGAAGTGAGTTTCGTCAGGAAGTATGGAATATTTTATGTGAAATACCCTATGGTGAGGTTATCACTTACGGAGAAATTGCAAAAAAAATGGCGGTAAAAATGAACAGGATAAGAATGTCAAGCCAAGCGGTAGGCGGTGCGGTTGGGCATAATCCCATATCTATTATTATCCCCTGTCATCGTGTTGTAGGTTCAAGCGGCAGCCTGACAGGATATGCCGGTGGCATTCATATAAAAGTAAAATTGCTTGAACTGGAAGGTGCCGACATGTCCCGGCTTTTTATACCCACAAAAGGAACCGCGCTTTAAACAAAGATATTACAAAACTTAAAATTATATATTATGATAGATAAAACTGGAATTTGTATGGAGAATACATGGTGACAAAAAATGAATGATAATAAATGTGAATTAATACAAAACTTAGATAAGTTGCATACAACCGAGTTGGGTGTTGGACGAATTAAAAAGAACCTTTCTTTAGATATGGACGATATAGTGACTTGGTGTAGCGGAAAAATACTAAGTTCCAATGCTATTATAGTTAGAAGGGGTAAGAACTGGTATATAAACATAGATGATTGTGAAATAACAGTTAATGCAAATAGTTATACCATTATTACCGCTCATAAGTTAAAAAGATAGATGGAGATACTTATAAAAGATTGATAATTTTCAATTTTAGAATGGTATTTAGGTCTGGTATTTGCAATTTCTGCGGCTACAGGATTTATTATTAAGGCGATTGAGAGTGCTCACTTTGCACTGTTATAGAAAATCCGAAATTGAGAGGAACTTCACGATATTCCTGTAAATACGGGTTTAATAATGAAATATGAGGAGGCATCAGAATGAATAAGGTTTTATATTACGGAATGACGGGAGAAAAAATGTGTTTTCAGCATATATTGTTGAATGCGTTGGATTTGGCGGCAGACGGAAAAGAGGTTAAAATTATTTTTGAGGGTGCGTCTGTTAAGTTAGTGTCGGTCTTTGAAGAGGAAAACAATCCTTTATATAATAAGGCGAAGAGTTTGGGACTAATTGCAGGTGTTTGCCTTGCATGCTCAAAGGTGTTGGGAGTTTATGAGCAGAACAAGAATGCAGGACTTTCTATGTTAGATGATATGAACGGTCATGCAGGTATGAAAAGTTATATTAATGACGGATTTAGCATTGTAAGCATGTAAATTATGTAGAATTATTCAACATAAAAACAATAACACATTCTAAGTTAACATTATAGAAAACTCACTTATGGTAAGCTTTACCGTAACACATATTATTATAAACTAAAACTTACAGCTTAAAAACATTGAAATATGTGTATTAGAATAATGTGATAGAAAATTTATAAATTTGATTTATTTCTGATAATAACAGTAATAATAATATTTTTATTTAATTATTGCTTGTATTAATAAACAAATTATTGTAAAATATTGTCAGAATAGGTAGAGCGGGGTATGGCTGATACATCCTGATGAAAGGAGGACAAAACTCCAAGTAATAGGAGGTGAAGCCTATGTCTATATATGAAGCTTTAACATTAATGATTGCATTTGCAATGTTAATGGTTGTAGTCATAAATGGACAAAAAAAATAATTACCCTGCAGGCACAGGGTAATTATTAGTACATTTTTAAAGTAATGTCAGCTATAGCCAACTACCTATTCTTTATCTTATGTAAATTATAACCTAAATATTAAAAAAAATCAACAAGTAAAATATTAAAATTTGTAGTAAATAATAACCCTACTTATGATAAGTTCCTCCGTAACACATATTATTATAAACTAAAACTTACAGCTTAAAAACATAGAAATATGTGTATTAGAATAATATGATAGAGAATTTATAAATTTGATTTGTTTTTGATAATAACAGTTATTATAATATTTTTATTTAATTATTGCTTGTATTAATAAACGAATTATTGTAAAATATTGTCAGAATAGGCAGAGCAGGGTATGGCTGATACATCCTGATGAAAGGAGGAAAAAACTCCAAGTAATAGGAGGTGAAGCCTATGTCTATATATGAAGCTTTAACATTAATGATTGCATTTGCAATGTTAATGGTTGTAGTCATAAATGGACAAAAAAAATAATTACCCTGCAGGCACAGGGTAATTATTAGTACATTTTTAAAGTAATGTCAGCCATAGCCAACTACCTATTCTTTATCTTATGTAAATTATAACCTAATTATTAATAAAAAGCAATACAAAACTTTAAATATGATGTATAAACATCTTGAAATATGAGGCAAGCATGAAATTAGAGGTTAAGTTTTATGATGAAATTAATGATGAAGAGTTAAAGTTTGCTGTAATTATGGCAAAATATGAAGGACGATGGATTTTTTGCAAACACAGAGAAAGAGAAACATATGAAATTCCGGGTGGTCATAGAGAAGAGAATGAAATAATATTAGATACTGCAAAACGTGAATTACGAGAAGAAACAGGAGCATTTGAGTTTAAAATTGAACCTATTTCAATATATTCAGTTATAGAGAAGAATAGCATTAATAGTAATGGAAATGAGACTTTTGGAATGTTATTTTATGCTGAAATATATACTATCAAAAAAACATTAGAAAATGAAATTGAGAAAATTGAGTTATTTGAAAAAATACCAGTTAATTTGACATATCCAGAAATTCAACCTTATTTGTATAACAAAGTAGTTGAGATTAAAGGAATAAAATAAATGAGATAGAGTTTCAAATTTAACACAATAGAAACCCCTACTTATGATAAGCCCCACCGTACTACATATTATTATAAACTAATTTTTTATAAAAAATAAAACTGTATTGATATTGTCATTACATAATAAGAGAAGTTAGAAATATAAAAATCATGGTATCAGCAAATTTTATACATTTTTAATAAGTTCTCAGAAGAAGATGATTATGTAGATGATGATTGGCTGATTGCAGTGGTTGACTACTAAACAGTAGACTATTAATAGCATTAATTAACTATATTATCAATTTTGAGCTTTTATCAAATGTAAATAAGTTACAATTATATGGTAATTTATAATTGTAGATAAATGCGAAGTAAAGATTATTTATATTTGACGTGAAAAAGATAAAGTAAGCTTTGAAGGAGGATATGGCTATGAAAAAGAAAACAAAATTTATATGGATTCTAATTGTTTCGTTGCTTTTAATAGTAGTTGGGTATACGCGTTATTACCCTATAAAGCATGATACAATTGAATTGCGACATATCATCGAAGATAAGTTTGGTGTAAATATAGAAAGATTCACAAGCATTGGATTAAACAACAAAGATTTCTATTATTTTGTAGTGGCAGGAGATAATATTGCTGTCGTAAGAATGAAAATGGGTGTGTTTAATCGACTTCGATATCAGGGTATGTCTTATACTGGTGCAAATTTTGTAAACGGAGTTGTAGAGAGCAATGGAAATAAGTATCTTCTAGTAGGTGGTAAAAATCCAAATCACGAAATTGAAAAAATATCTATTACCCTTGATAACATTCCATACGAAATAGACCTTGTAAATCCTGGTGATACATTTTTTGAATATATTCAAATTGATAATAAAACTTTTGATGATCATATCTTTTTAGACAACACAATCTTATATAACGGTAACGGAGAAGATATTACTGCTACCATTGACACAAGTAGTGGTGGAGTATAAGCAACAATAAATTTAGGATTGACAGTGAGATTATGATAATCTACATCTGTAGTTATTACGCATCAAAAAAGTAATCACCCTGCTGGCACAAGGTAATTAAAAACAATTAATTTAAAGTCAGCTATAGCCAACTGACTATTCTTTATCTTACCCCAATTATAACCTATATTATTAATAAAAATCAATACAAAATAAAATGTATAAAAAAATTAAAAAATGAGGTAATTATGAAACTAATAGAAAGCCTACTTATGGTAGGTTTCACCGTAACACATATTATTATAAATAATTTTTTATAAAAGTAAATTGTATTGATATGGTCATTACAATGTAGTATAATAATACTGAGGTGGTATTTATGTCAAAAAAATATATTCAAGTGAGAGCTGAAGAAAATGATAAGGAATTAGCATCGGAAATACTTGAAAAGTTAGGTACAAATCTATCCGCGGTTGTTAATATGCTATTAAAGCAAATTATTATGACAAAAAGTATTCCGTTTGAAGTGAAACTCAATGGGGCTAATTATGCAGAAGATGAAGCAATTTCTGAGATAAATGCAACTTTAGCAATGGAAAATATGAATTTAACAAAGGAAGATATACTATTGCTAAAAGAATATAGAAATGATAAAAATTCAGCTGAAAATATTCGAAAAAAAATAATTTCTGAATACACTAAGGATCAATAAGAATGAGTGATGAAATATATTGCTATCCTAATTCTGATGTATTGATTAATAAATTAAATATTCGAGATAGTGAGATATTACTTGAAGCTGAGAGAAAACTTACAATGTTTCGTATTTCTGATCTAATTGATAATCCTATAAAAGGGGAATTTGATTTAAAGCATTTACAGATAATTCATAAATATATATTTCAGGATATTTATGCTTGGGCTGGTGAAATTCGTATTGTTGATATTGCAAAACAAAATATGTTTTGTAAGGTTCAATATATAAATGAACAGGCATCTAGTATTTTTGAAAGCTTAAAGAAGGAAAATTTCTTAATTGGATTAGGTCGAGATGAGATGGTAAACAAACTATCATATTATTTTTCTGAAATAAATGCCCTTCATCCTTTCAGGGAGGGTAATGGACGCAGTCAAAGAGAGTTTATTCGTGAATTAGTACTTTCTTGTAATTATAGAATTGATTTTAGAAAAGTGGATAAGAATCTAATGTTAGAAGCCAGTAAAGAATATTTTTTGTGCAACTATAGCAAGATGAAAGAGCTATTTGATATTTGCTTAAGTGAAAATTTATAAGTCTTGGTTTATATACCGGCAATTATCTTTATAGCTCTTAATAGCTTGTTGGCAATTATCAGTATTGGAGCTATTTCACCTGTTGTTGCAATTTAGTTATTTTTGTTTTTAATAAGTGGTATTCTTTTGATGTGTTTTTGGGCTACTTATGATAAGCTTCGCCTGCATTAATTTTAAATGCCCTGTAAATTTGCTCCAACAATATAATTTTGAAAAGCTGGTGGGGGAAGGTCATTTTTGAAAATGAAAGCTTAAAATCGGCACTGTTTATTACTTCCTCCGATAAGCCGTTGCTTCCTCCTATAATAAATGTTATATCCGATTTTCCTTCGACACCTAATGTGTTTATTTTTTTTGACAGTGTCTCCGAGCTTAGCTGTTCACCTTTTATGTCTAAAACAATTATATATGAGTTTTTTGGAATTTTACCGAGGATTCTTTGCCCTTCCTTTAATTTAACCTGCTCTATTTCTGCCTTAGAATAGTTGTCATCAGCTCTTTCGTCGGGTATGATTTCTTCAATTAATCTGCAATACTTGGAAAGACGTTTTGAATATTCTTTCACTGCTTCAGTAAAAAACTTTTCTTTTATTTTGCCTACGGATATTATTGTTATTTTCATTGAAAGCCCTCAAATTCTTAATTAATCATAAATAATTTTTCTGATAATATAATATTATATCACTGTTTTTTAAAGGTTGCCAAACAATTAAATAATAGTAACGTTTGCATTTTTTGTTGCAAATCATTTCATGCTGTGATATAATCTTGATACTTTTACAAACAATCTGATTTTTTTATAAATCAAAAATTTATCTGTGAGGTAGATAAAATGATTAAAAGAATATTATGTTTGGTAATATGTATCTGCATTCTTGGCACTCAGGCTTTTGGATTCAGCAATACAATGGATTATGAAGAGCTTAATATTAAAAATAATTTAGAAAAAACCTACGGGATAAATATAATCATACCTGGGGGCAGCGATTACGGTTATTTTATTGACTGTATGTTAATATTGGAAAAAAGCATTAAGAAATTTCCTGATAATATGATTAAAGAAATAACCGACTATTATTTAAATAATGGAATAGTCACAAATGTAATTTTGGATAAAACAGAAAATATAAAAGATTTGTTTTCGGTATCTGTTAATGATGAAAGCACAGTTAATATATACATAAAAACACTTGAAAGCAGTTTGTATCCGGAGTCATGTTTTGCATCTGAAGAAGCTATGATTCATGAATTGAGTCATTTTATCAGCGATTATATGTTTAAAATATATGATATCGAAAAACTACAAGATAAATTCAACAAATTAAATGATGGATATCAATACGGTGCTTGGGGAGACGATTATCGTAAAGTATTTGTTAATAAGCATTCCGCAGTTAGTTTTAAGGATGAAGTTGCGGACTTAATATGGTATGCTGAAGTTCATCCTTCGGTTATTCGAAATATAAATGGCGGAGATATGGCAATAATCCATGAAAAGCTATGCTTGATTGCCGAGGCGTTTGATGAAGCTTTTAATTGCATTTCAGAAAATACAAAGCTATGGATGAATGCGATTCCTCAAGACCCTCATACTTGGGCAAAGGATACTATTGATGAAATGAGAAGTGCATCCCTTATACCCGAAGAATTTGACGGTCTGTACGATGCTTATATCAGCAGAGAAGATTTCTACAAACTGATTGTAAATATGCTTAACATAAAAATAGGTGAGGATAATTTAAACAATTACTTTCATGTAGTGGATTATGAAGAGCATGTTGCTTTAGACCCTGTTAATGGAGAAGTATTTGTAGATGACGGGATGACTTACGCATCTTATTATTATTTGCTATGCAATAACAATGATATATTGTATCAAGCATATCATATGGGAATTTTAAATCCCGAATCTTTCAAAGAACCCGACGGATATATGACGAGGCTTGAAATTGCAAGAATTTTGGTATACATAGGCAATGAGTTAGGCATGAATTTTTCCGATTATGAGATTATAAATTATAATGATATAGAACAGGTTTTAGAAAATGAAAAACCATATATACACATGGCTGCCAGCAAAGGAATATTAAAAGGAGACGGTTTAAGTTTCAAGCCATTTGATTATTGCACATATCAGGAAGCTTATATAATTCTTATGAGATTTTACAATCTTATTTGAGTGTACAATTTAATTTATATTTATTAAACAACTCATTTGTGATATAATGGTAAAAACACATAAGGGGAATTATTATGTTTGACTTAAGAAGCATTGTGATAGGCATTGTGTTAATGCTAAAAAAATATTCCTGTGTAAGTCTTACCATTTACGAAGAAGCAAATGAGGAGGATTATAAAAACGGAATAATGGCACTGCCTTTAATAGGACTTGCCATTGGATTTTTTGCGTTTATTATTTCTTCTTTAAGATATGTATATGACGGGTTTTTTATCAGTGCTGTGGTTTTTTTATATTACTGTATTATAACGAAGACGGTTAATATAAAGGATGTTTACAGAACCTTAAATTATTATATAAGACCTGCAAATCAAACAGAGCAAATATCGGGCATCATCGGTGTAATATTAATTTGCTTAATGTATGTTTCTCTTTTTAGGATTGTTCCCGTAACTTCTTTGATTATTATGCCTGCCGCGGGATTTTCAAATTTAATAATACTCAGCAAGGTAATAAAAAGAAACCCGGATAATACTTCAATATTAAAGCATTGCGGTAAATATCATATAATAGCTGCTTTTGGAATATCATTTCTCTTTACTGCAATATTTAACTACAAGCTGATAATTTCATTGTCTCTTACATATATGATAACAGGAGCAATCATAAGTATATTGGATAAGAAAATAAAAAATGTTCCAAATTCAATAGAGGGTTTTATAATTGAAATATCGCAAATATTGTTTCTGTCAATCACATATTTGCTTAAAATTTAGGTTACAATTCATATTGACTTATATAATAATTTAATGTTTTTCAGACCACTTGCGGTGTTCGATAAAAAATCGGATGCCGCTATTTTTTCCAATACAAAATTATTTTTAATACTCATGCATACGTTATAAGGGTGAAAGTCGATTTTCAAAATAACCCCAGCCCTGAGGAATAAATAATTTACGCAATAAAAGATGTTGAAAATAGAGGAAAA
>ENA-UOOE01003330-UOOE01003330.1-fermentation-metagenome-genome-assembly--contig:-NODE-3330-length-10277-cov-10.251223_pt1 | contig 10277 bp, 11 predicted proteins | sample MGYA00245776_ERZ724021 | MGnify/ENA primary metagenome ERZ724021 (study PRJEB28704, sample SAMN03018321) | fermentation metagenome | biome: anthropogenic terrestrial biome; feature: soil...
AGATTGATGAAATATTAGAAGGAATTGAAGAAGTTAAAGCAAGTGGCGGTGAACGATTTACTGTCAAGCAGTTGGAAAGAACGAAGAAGGGCTTGGAGCAAAGACTGGAAAAATTACAATCACAGGAACGTAAAGATGACGTTGTAACCTTTGAACAACTGGGAGTTGATAGACTTTATGTAGATGAGGGACATAATTATAAAAACCTATTTCTATATACCAAAATGCGTAATGTAGCAGGATTATCCACCACTGATGCTAAAAAGTCCAGCGATATGTTTATGAAATGTCGTTATATGGATGAACTAACTGGTGGTAAGGGGATTGTATTTGCCACGGGTACCCCTGTTTCAAATTCTATGACTGAACTTTATACCATGATGAGATATCTTCAATACAACACATTGCAAAGAAATGGACTTGTTCATTTCGACAGCTGGGCAAGTACATTTGGAGAAACGGCAACAGCTATTGAACTTGCTCCTGAAGGAACAGGATACCGAGCAAGGACTAGATTTTCAAAATTCTTTAATTTACCTGAACTTATGGCAATGTTTAAAGAGGTTGCAGATATTAAAACAGCTGACCAGTTAAATCTGCCTACTCCAAAGGCAAACTATCATACCATTGCAGTAAAGCCTACAGAAATACAACAGGAAATGGTTAAGGATCTATCAGATAGAGCCGCTGACATTCAAGCAAATAAAGTTGACCCCTCTATAGATAATATGCTGAAGATAACTTCTGACGGGAGAAAATTGGGACTTGACCAACGAATTGTTAATCCACTTCTTCCTGATGATGAAAACAGCAAGGTAAATGCCTGTATCAATAATATCTATAAGATTTGGGATAAAGGTACATCAGAAAAATTAACACAGCTTGTTTTTTGCGATATTTCTACTCCAAAAGGAAGAAAGACACAAGGACAAAGGGTGGCAGAGACAGGACACAAAACCATTAATGGTACAGAGCTTTATGCCTTAGGAGAAGCTTTACCCCAAGATGAAGCTAACTATACAGCTACATTTAATGTTTACGATGATATCAGGGATAAGCTTGTAGCAAGGGGTGTACCTGCCCATGAAGTAGCCTTTATCCATGAGGCTAATACAGAAGTTAGAAAGAAGGAACTATTTTCTAAGGTGCGTAATGGAGATGTTCGAGTATTAATAGGAAGTACCCAAAAATGCGGTGCAGGAACTAATATTCAAGACCGTCTGGTGGCTCTCCATGACCTAGATTGTCCGTGGCGACCAGGGGATTTGACACAGCGTGCAGGAAGAATTGAAAGACAAGGGAATATGAATGAGGAAGTAGATATTTATCGCTATGTAACAGAATCAACTTTTGATGCCTATTTGTGGCAAACCGTAGAAAACAAGCAAAAATTCATTTCACAGATTATGACCTCAAAAAGTCCTGTTCGCTCTTGTGAAGATGTGGATGAAGCAGCTCTATCCTATGCAGAAATTAAAGCCCTATGTGCTGGAAATCCAAAAATCAAGGAAAAGATGGATTTGGATATTGATGTGGCAAAACTAAAGCTTTTAAAGGCAAACCATCAGGGTAACCAGTACCGTTTGGAAGATAATCTACTAAAATATTTTCCCGAAAACATTGAAAAGAATAAGGGATATATAAAAGGATTTGAACAGGACTCAAAGACTCTTTCCAAAAATATGCCCGCTGAAGGTGAATTTTTACCAATGGTGATTAAGGGCAATACCTTTATAGATAAGGATAAAGCTGGAGTTGCTCTACTTGAAACTTGTAAAGAAGTAAAAGGCAAAAATCCAATGGAAATTGGTAGTTATCGAGGGTTTACCATGTACCTATCTTATGATGGGTTCTATAATGAATTTCATCTTAACCTAAAAGGAGCAATGAGCCATATAGCAAAACTAGGGACAGATGCCAGAGGAAATCTTACCCGTATAGATAATGCCCTTGCTAGTATGCAGAGTAGGTTAAAAGTAGTTACGGATCAGTTAGATAATCTCCATAAACAGCAAGAGGCAGCGAAATCAGAGATTGGTAAGCCATTCCCCCAAGAGCAGGAATTAAAGGATAAAATATCTCGACTTACTGTCCTTGATGCCGAATTAAACATTGGTGTAGGTGTTTCTGTACCACAAGAACAGCCTAATACAGAGCTTAGCAAAGAAGAACGCCACTCTGTGTTAGGTAGTCTAAAACAGCCCTCACAGGTAGGTAGAGAGATAAAAGAAAAGCAAGGTAAATACCTGGAGGTGAGATAATGGCAAATCGGAAAAGAAATGTTCAGTTACATTTTATGGTAACGGAACGTGAACGCAGTTTAATAGATGAAAAGATGGCTCAGCTTGGTACAAAGAACATGGGGGCTTATCTTCGTAAAATGGCTATAGATGGATATGTTATCCATCTTGATTTATCAGATATTAGAGAACTTGTTTCTCTCCTTAGACGTACAGGCAATAATCTGAATCAGCTGACAAAACGGGCGCATGAAACAGGAAATATTTATAAAGCCGATATAGAAGATTTAGGACAGAGTTACGATAAATTGTGGGATATGACGGGGGAAATACTCTCCCGTCTTTCTTCTATTTAAAAATTATATAATTTGTATATTTGTAAAATAGACAATATTTGTTGCTTGTGGTATCTTGTAGTTATATAAAACGGTTAAAAATTTTTAAGGAGGTAAGTTATGCGAATACTACTTAAAATTTTGTTTTTTCCTATTACATTGATACTTACAGTACTTATATTGTTTTTTGATTTTATTTGTTTGTTATCAACTGCTGTGCTGTCAATATTGTCCTTTGTAGTATTTATGATTGCACTAGGAACGATTTTTATTTTAAGAGAAACTTCAGAGGGAATAAGAATTATTGTGCTGGCATATCTAATAAGTCCATATGGAATACCCATGTTTGCGGCATGGCTAATAGCAAAGATAGAGGGATTAAATGATATGTTGAAATCTATATAAAGGAAATGGAATAAGGGCGAAAGCATTTTAAGGTTTTCTCCCTTAACTGACACACAGCAGGAGTGCCAGCGGAAAGCAAGGGCGGCGTAGCCGTTTATCTCGACCCTTGCTTTTTGATGGGACTCCTGCTATTTTTCTTTTGTTGATGTTTTAGAGATGCGGGGATATAATTGAATGTAATAAGTAATAGAAAATTAAATACAATTTGAAAATATAATTAATTATGAGGTATTAATATATGAGTTTAATTCAATATTTTAAAATAAGTGATAAAGAGAACTGTCCTTGTGGAAGCGAAAAACCGTATGTCAAGTGCTGTAAAGACCGCAAGGATAAATCTATTAAGCCAAGTAGAAAACCACTTAATATTCAGGTTATGGAGCAATTCAAAAAAAATCAATTTAAGTGTTGTCTGTATCCAGTTACTTCAAGATGTGTTAAACACATTAAAGGGGCCCATGCCTTGCAGAATAATAAGATACTATCACAATTATCTGAGGATGGGCATATTTATATTTTAAATACTCAAAAACCACCAGAAATAATACCCATTGAAAATGAAGAGCCTGAAGTTCTAACTATGATAGACAAAGTGGGCGTTAATCATGCAACAACAGCTACTTGTTTTTGCGATGTTCATGATGATGAAGTATTTGCTCCGATAGAAAAAGGAGCACCATCTTTTGACAAAGAAAGTGATGAACACAAATATATCTATGCTTATAAAGCATTTATATTTGAGTATTATAAAAAACTGGTTGAGCAAAGGGCATTTGTTAATAATATCAAAAATAGGCCGTCTTTATTAAAATCGTATAAGTTTGTACAATATTATAGAGCGATAACTATGACATTGAAAGAAATGAACTTTGTCAAAGAATTCTTTGATAAGGGTATATGTTCTAAAGACTATGCAGGTTTAGAGACTTGTGTTATTGAGCTACCGGAAAGTATAAACTTTGCTAACTATGCCTGTGTTGCTCTTGATTTTGATATCAATGGCAGAAAAATTAAACATACCCATAAAGGTTTTATGAGTAGACTTTTTATCACGATTTTTCCAGAAGAAACTAGATCATTTGTCATTGTAAGTTGTCTAAAATCAGATTATAAGATTTATAAAAAGTTTTTTTATCAACTACAAACCATTAATTTAAACAAGTTAAAATACTATTTTGACCTTATATTACCCCTTTATAGTGAAAATATCGTACTTAGCCCAAGATTATGGCACGCATGGAATGAAGAACAACAATTTGCATATACATTTTATGCCAATAGAAAGGGAAAACAATTTATGATTTATAGACAAGCTCTTAAATTTGGTATGTACAATTTAGGAAAAAATGAATTGGGGTTTGAGGATGGTAATAGAGGAAAGATAGACTTATTTCAAAAAATATAAATAAAGAATTATATAGTCTAAGTCTTAATAACAACTCAGGAAAGTCAATTAAAATGGATGCATAGCTTGTATTTAGGAAAGAACATTAATAATATATGGATAATAAAAGTAAAATCCAATATGATAGGTTAATTACATATGATTTATTAAAAGAGTTATTACTACCTAAAGTAACTCTTTTTTAATGCCATAAAGGAGGTGTTTTCATGGCAACAACCCGCTTAATTTCCATGCATCAAAACAAAGGCAAGTCTACTGCTAAGTGCCTTGCAGACCGTATAGATTATGCACTAAATCCTGATAAAACCAATGATTGTGAATATGTTAGTTCCTATGAATGTGACCCTAAAACAGTATTAGGAGAATTCCTTTTATCCAAGCGAATATACTCTGATATTACAGGTAGAATGCAAGCAAATGATGTAATAGCTTATCAAATACGGCAGTCTTTTAAACCGGGTGAAGTTACACCAGAGCTTGCCAATAAAATTGGTTATGACTTAGCCTTAAAGTTTACCAAAGGAAATCATGGATTTATTGTAGCTACCCATATAGATAAAGCTCATATCCACAATCATATTATATATAACTCTACCTCTTTAGACTGTACAAAAAAGTTTAGAGATTTCTTAGGTTCTGGCAAAGCTGTACGAAAGATATCGGACCGTCTTTGTCTTGAAAATGGACTCTCTATTATTGAAAATCCAAAGCGTGGAAAAAGTCATTATGGTAAATGGCTTGGAAATAAAAAACCTATTACTCATTCAGAAAAATTGCGAAATACTATAGATGAAATACTTTCAAAGAAGCCTTCAGATTTTGATGATTTTCTATTGCAAATGGAACAAGCTGGTTATTCTATTAAGCAAGGAAAATATCTTGCCTTTAAAAACAATGATCAAAAGAAATTTATTCGTTTACGTTCTCTTGGAGAGGTTTATACAGAGGAAGAAATCAGAGCAGTTATTAATGAGAAAAAACCTTTTGCTAATAGGAAAAGAGCAACTGTAAAATCGCAATCTCCTGTTAATCTCTTGGTGGATATACAAGCAAAATTGCAAGCAGGAAAAGGTGCCGGATATGAACGATGGGCAAAGATTTTTAATTTAAAACAGATGGCACAGACCATGAATTACTTAACAGAAAATAACTTGCTTGACTATAGGGATTTAAAGAAAAAAGCACAAACTGTAACGGATAATTTTAATCAATTATCTGCTCAAATTAAAGAGGCTGAAAACCGTATGACAGAGATAGGCAATCTTAAAACTCATATCATAAACTATTCAAAAACCCGTGATACTTATACTGCTTATCGTAAGGCAGGATATTCTAAAAAATTCTATGAAGAACATACTGCTGATTTACTTTTACACAAAGCTGCAAAGGCTGCTTTTGATGAAATAGAAGGGAAAAATTTGCCTACAGTTAAGGCTCTGCAAACGGAATATTCTGTACTGCTTTCCGAAAAGAAAAAGACTTATGCAAAGTACCATTCTATAAAAAAAGAAATGAAAAATATACTGACTGCAAAGGCAAATGTTGACCGTCTTTTAGGGGAGGATATATCGGAGAAAGAAAAAGAAAAGCACAAAGAACAAAGGTAATCTTGATTATGATTTTTCAGCTCCCAAAGGGAGCGTAGCCACACAATTTATTGTGCGTTCAATGGGGATTGGGGATACTCCCCAACAAGCAGATTTGGCAAAAATTCCGCAAGGGAATTTTATGCAAAATCGCAAGGTGTGTACCACCTTGCCCTGCTTGCCACTTTTGTTTGGAAATAAAGCATATAAGAAAAAGAACGGTTAATTTTCCGTTCTTTCCTCTGATTTAGATTCTTGTATTCCTTTTGCAGTAGCGGTCATAATGGTTAAATCCCTGTCGTTCATTTCATCAAGGAGACTTTCGAGCTGTCTGCGTTGCGTTGTTTTTTCCGTTTCTTTATTTGGAAAAAAGAATTGATCTACTGATACATCTAAAATAGTAACAAGTTCATAAAAAATTTGTAGGCTTGGATGTTGTCCACTGTTCTCAATAGACGCAATATATCGAGGGGCAATGTTCATCATATCAGCTAATTGGTTTCTTGATATTCCCTTTGCATTTCTTGCCGCTTTTATAGCTTGACCCAAAGCCTTAAAATCATATTTGATTTTTTCCTGTCTCATATCATTTCACCCTACTACATCTTACTGTTCACCCTTTCTTTTGGATATGATTACACACATGACATGCCTGATAATAATAGAGCATATTTATTGACTTGAATGTGTCTGTAGTGTATAATGTGACTACATAACCATCACACCTGAAGGGGGGTAAATTACCCAGTGAAAATCATAATATCTAACATATCAGGTAAGCCACTTTACCAACAGATAAAAGAGCAAATTAAGGAAGCGATTTTTAATTCTGAAATAGAAGATGGTGACCCATTACCGTCAATTCGAGCATTTGCGAATGATTTAAAAGTAAGTATTTTGACAATTCGCCGTGTTTATGACGAATTAGAACAAGAAGGCTTTATAACCAGTCAAGTTGGAAAAGGTACTTTTGTTTCGACTAATAACCTTGAATTGCTTAGAGATTCCAAACGCAGATTGGTAGAAAATCAAATGCACGAAATGATTTTGAATGCAAAGACATTAGGAATTACAAAAGAAGAATTAAATAACATGATGGATATTCTATATGAGGAGGATCAGAATGAATAAAATATTAGAAGTTCACAGATTAAATAGATCCTATGGTAACTTTTCTTTAAAGGATATTTCCTTTTCTATTCCCGAAGATTGTATTACAGGGTTTATCGGTGTAAATGGGGCGGGCAAGACTACTACCCTAAATTCTATATTAGGCTTAATAAAACGAGAGTCAGGCAATATCAAATTATTTGGGCTGGATATGCAAACGCATGAAAAAGAGATAAAAAACCGTATCGGTGTCGTATTTGATGATAGCTGTTTCTATGATGAATTATCTATGTCTGAAATGAAAGATATTATTGCTCCTGCTTACACTTCTTGGTGTGAGGATGATTATAAAGGGTATATGCGACGTTTTTCTCTTAATCCGAAGCAAAAAATCAATACCCTGTCTAAAGGAATGAGAATGAAATACGCTCTTGCCCTTGCCCTTTCTCATAAGGCAGAATTGTTGATTATGGATGAACCAACCAGTGGGCTTGACCCTCTAATTCGCAGTCAATTACTTGAAATCTTAACGGACTATATGAAAGAAGGCGGCAAAGGTGTTTTCTTTTCAACCCATATTACATCTGACCTTGACAAAATTGCAGATATGCTGATTATGATAGACCACGGCAAAATTGTATTACAAGAAGAAAGAGATACGCTGCTTGACAATTATCGGATTGTTAAAGGCGATACAAGGAAATTAAAATCAGAGATAAAAAACTTATTTTTAAGCATTGATACTACTGATTTTGGATTTACTGGTATTAGTAATCAAATATCAGAAATACAAAGTCATGTACCAGACATTGTTATTGAAAGGGCAACTATTGAAGATATTATGCTTGCTCACATAAAAGGAGGGGAATAAATAATGCTGTTACATTTAATAAAGAAAGATTTTCTGATTGCTAAAAAATATTTGTTAATAATGCTGTTAATATCCGTTTTTATTCCAATATTCGTAATTTGGTATGTGCCTGAGCTTGGAGCAGAAATAGGATTTGTCCTTTCTGTAATATTTACTGTTTTTATGATTTTGCAACAAGTATCAATTAAGGAATACCAATATCCTAAAGTTTCAGCTTTGCTATGTTCAGCACCATATCCGAGAAAGTTTCTCGTTTTATCAAAGTATGGTTTTTGCATTGGTATATATTTTTTATGTAGCTTAATCTATTTGATAGAGATAACATTATTTCCTATGTATGGAAAGCTAAGTATTAACTTAGTTTTAGGAATGTTTTTAATACTATCAGTATTTATAGGGGTTTTCTTGCCTATTCAGTTTAAATACGGATATGCGAAAACAAAATTTATATTTATGATAGTTATTATGACTTCTCCAATTTTGTTCCCCCAGTTAATAAAATTGGATAAAGGACTTTCGCTTAATATTGTAAATACAATTTCACCAGTATTTTTGTATGTTATAGTAGCATTGATAAGCATTTCCATATTGATGATATCAGCTTTAATTTCCATAAAAATATTTGAAGATAAAGACTTAGCATAATGTTATAAATCTAAAAAATTTATAAAGGAGGTAATAGGAATGGGAACAGAAAATATTTTCTTTTACTTTTTATCAATTATAACGTTCGTATATGCGGTAAGAATATTAGTTATCCTATTTTTGGATAGGAATAAAATATCGGAAACTCACGGGAAAATAATACATACTGAATTTGTTTTGCCGGAGATGATGAAGCATAGAAATGCAAAATTAGTTACTTTTGAATATTATGTAGACGGTAAAAGGTATATTTCTGAAAATCAACTTAAAATGCCGTTGTCAGTAGAGGTCGGGGATATAAAAGATATAAAATATTATATAGATAGACCTAACGTATTATATACAAAGACATATATTCACTTTCATTTAGCTTTTATAGCGTCTATTATCTGCTTTTTGTTAGGACTTCTACCATATTAAAATGTCGAGGGATACTATGGGAAAAAATAAATGGATATTGTGTCCTGTCTGCGATAATAAAACTCGGTTAAAAGTTCGAGAAGATACAGAGTTGAAAAATTTCCCGTTATTCTGTCCGAAGTGCAAACAGGAAACATTAATCAATATTATACAACTGAATATGTCAGTTATCAAAGAGCCAGACGCTAAGACGCAGAGCCGATAACCTATGAGAATGAAACTCGTGGTTGTCGGCTTTTTCTTTTATCATATATCCTGTACCTACTGCAGAGCAGCAAATACAAAACCGTTGTTTTGGCGGTAATGTAGTATATCCGTTTAATGGCGGTTTTGAAATAACAATCAAAGCCGCCGTTTTCTTTTTTAAAATAGAGTAACGGAAGGTTTGTTAAAATTACTCTTTCTAGGAGCACGGCGGTATCGATGGAGGTATCGCTGTGTATATTTTTAATTATTATAGGGCATACAAATTCTATCCATTAAAAAAAGTTTATATCCCCCAACGGAATATTATTGCTCTCGACATGAACACACATATCATACAATAAACACAAACAGCTCAACTAATGCTCGACTGTATTTTCAGTCGGGCATTTTTGCGTCTTTTTTTAAATTATCTAAAAAAGTTTCTCAAAAGTTTGGCAGTTTTGCAATTCTCACCGTAATAGTGGTGAAAGGGAAACAGCGGAGTCACTACCCGAAAGGGGGTGAGAATGTGAAATCTAACAGCCATGAGCAGGACAAGCGACATGCCTTTGACAGCTTTTGCAAAAAGATACTCAAACATGAGGCAAGGGATTATTACGATGAGTTGAAAAGGCAACGAGGTCGAGAAACAACTTTTTCAGATTTATCAGCAAAGGAAATGGAGCAACTTTATACAGAGGATAAATACTTTGCTATCGAACAAATTTTTAATGTTTTAGGTCTTGATGTTATTGTTACTGATTGTGTTATTGCAGACGCATTAGAAAGTTTACCAGAACGCAAGCGTGATATTATCTTGCTTTCCTATTTCCTTGAATTGTCTGACCGAGAAATCGGGGACAAGCTGAATATGCTACGTTCTACTGTTCAGTACCAAAGAACGAGTACCCTACAGAAGCTAAAAAAATTTATGGAGGTAGATATCTATGAACAACAAGAAAAGAAATAATCACCTGCTTTCCTACCCTGTTATCGTATTAGCCTCTGATGGCAATGTAGATGCTATCAATGCCGTTCTGAAACATTATGAAGGGTACATAGCTGCATTGTCTA
>ENA-UOOE01003332-UOOE01003332.1-fermentation-metagenome-genome-assembly--contig:-NODE-3332-length-10266-cov-3.553129_pt1 | contig 10266 bp, 12 predicted proteins | sample MGYA00245776_ERZ724021 | MGnify/ENA primary metagenome ERZ724021 (study PRJEB28704, sample SAMN03018321) | fermentation metagenome | biome: anthropogenic terrestrial biome; feature: soil; material...
GATAAAATAGATGATTTTGAGAGGCATCCACCAGACAGTGCACTTATAGAAGCTCTGAAAATTGATATGAAAGAGCTGTCTGCGAGAATAAAAGTAGTAGAAGATAAACCGGCTAAGAAATGGGATGATACCACAAAAACAATAATGTTAGTTGCAGTTACCCAGATAGCAATATTTATAATATCAAAAATTTTAAAATAAGGAGGAACAAAAAATGGACAAACAAACATTTATTAATGAAGTAAAAGGTGGAGCAGTCGCAGCAATGAGTAAATATGGGATAATAGCTTCACTAACAATTGCTCAAGCTATTTTAGAATCTGGGTGGGGAGAAAGTGAACTGACCAAAGTGGCTAATAATCTCTTTGGTATTAAAAGATGGGGATATCCAGACTTTGTCGAAATGCCAACAACAGAATACAGAAATGGGCAGCCAGTTCATGAAGATTCAGAATTCAGAAAATATCCTTCATGGGATTACAGTATTGCTGATCATACTGCTTTTTTGCTTCAAAATGATAGATATAAAAATTTAATAGGAGTTAAGGATTATAAAGAAGTATGTTCACTTATACAGCAGGACGGATATGCTACAGATCCAAGCTATTCAAATTTATTAATACAGATAATTGAGGAGAATGAACTTCAAAAATATGACTCTAATGCACTAGCAAATCCTATAATTGAATCAGTTCAGAATTTGTGTAATGGTTTAGGAATAAGAGATTCTGGTGGGAAGGCATTAGCAGTTGATGGATTACTTGGGCCATATACTACAAGTGCAATTTCAAAATTGCCAATACTTCAAAGAGGTTCAAAAGGTGAATTTGTAAAATGGGTACAGCAAAGGTTGGTTGATTTAGGTTTCGGTTGTGGAACATATGGTGCAGATGGAGATTTCGGTTATTGCACCTTAACTGCTGTACAAAACTTTCAAAGTAAAAATGGATTAAGAGCAGATGGGATAGTTGGACCACTAACCTTATCTGCTCTTTTAAAATAATGGAGGTAGTGAAATGGATAAAAATTATGCGATTTCATATATTATCTATTTTCTTATAACTGCTGTGTTAGGTTATTGGGCAGCATTATTTAAGAAAATGAAGGATGACAAAAAATCATTTTATAATAAACAAATGGATCTTATAAATGTTCAGCAGGAAGCATTAAAAGCCAAACTTGGAGAAGAAGAATATAACCATACAAAACAAGAAGTTCAAGATATTATCTACAAGATTGAGCAGTTAGGAAAAGAACTGGCATGGGATGCAGTAACAAAACATGCTAAAGCAGCTGAAGAAATAGCTTCAAAATATACAGGCCTATCTGACGAAGATATCTATAATATTATAAAGACTACAGTTGGAATGATGAATTCTAAAGGCAGCAATATTTAATGCCACAACTATGATTTTTGATCAAATATGAAATATTTCAAGAGTCTAATCCTATTCCTATAAATATCATAGAAACTTATTTGTAGATGATATGAATAAATAGGAAGGGCTCTTTTTCATGGAGGGTGGGTAAATGACAGATATTCAGAAGGAGAAAATACATAAGATGAGAAAAGAGGGACAAAGTTATTCTAAAATTGCATCAGCCTTAGGCATATCTGAAAATACTATAAAGTCTTACTGCAGACGTAACAATTTAGGATCTAATAAAGCTAAAAAACAAAATACAGGGAAGAAGATAAATACATCTTGTAAACATTGTGGCAAACCATTAATCCAAGGCACAAAAGGACAACCTAAAAAGTTTTGCTCAGAGAAATGTAGAAGAGCTTGGTGGAAGATGAATGAAGATAAATATAATAGAAAAGCTTTCTATAAATTAAAATGTGTAGGTTGCGGAAAAGAATTTGAAAGCTATGGTAATAAAAAGCGGAAGTTTTGCAGCCATATCTGCTATATAAATTATCGTTTTAAGAAAGAGAGTGTTTAAAATGACACATGAGCAATTTGAACGTGAAAAGAATTATAGAGTATCTATTGCTATTGCTAAGATTATGCTCTCTAAAAATTTAATAAATATGAAAGAATACAGTAAAATAGATACAATGTTAATCACAAAATACAAGCCCGTTTTTGGTGGCTTAAAAGATTTATTTCTATAAACTAGTTAAATAAAAATAAAATGAAAATCTCTTAATCATTATGAAGCGAACTCACTGTAGGAGGAATATTAATAATTTTAGCGAATTTTTAATAAAAACAATGTTAATTTAGGAGAATTTGATATGGATAAAACTAAAATATTATATGAAACAGCTAAAATATTAATTGAAAGCATAGAAAAAGCAACTGAAATGAAAGAAATATGGCTAACTTACAAAGATGTGAGTATGAGACTATATCAATACACAGATATAAGTATAGAACCATTATTTACAAAGAATTTTATTGGAGATCTATCAATAATATGTAGTAAAATTGGACTACCACTAATATCTTGTATCGTAATCAATGGTAAGAAATTAGAACCCGGAAAAGGATTTTTTAAATTATATGGAGACCTAACCGGAAGAAAGTTAAAAAAAGAGGACTTAGAATTGATATGGCTAGAAGAAAGCAAGAAATGCTTTGAATGCAGGGATTGGAGTAAGTTGTTAAAAAAAGTTAATCCTAATTCCGCGGCAGGACTTAAAATTCATAAAATAAAATCAATTCATAATAGGATGAAAGGTAATTACAATAAAACAGAAAATGATGAAAAGCTGTATAAAGAGGGGAAAGAGAGGTTAGAACAACACTTAAAATTAGAAAAGGAAAGAAATCCACTTATAATTAAGGATGCAAAAAAAGCTTTTTTTGAAAAACATGGAAGATTATATTGTGAAATCTGTGGATTTGATTTTAGAAAAGTTTATGGAGAATTAGGAAAGAATTTTGCAGAAGGTCATCATAAAAAAATGGTTGCAGCTATGGATAAAGAAGGGGATACAATATCAATTGATGATATTGCAATAGTTTGCTCTAATTGCCATTCTATGCTTCACAAAAGCAATCCTCCAATATCTGTTGAGGAATTAAAAGAAATAATCAAAAAAAATAGAAGAGATTAATAAATTTTTTGTTCAAAATGCTTATAATTAAGTAGTAAAATGTATGAACTTTTTATAAGCAAACATAAGCCTATTATTGGTGGATTATAAATTTTATTTACTTGATATGTATCAAAATCAGAGCTAACATAGGTAGCTGAAAGGGGGGTGATATTATGGCAAGAAACATTAGAAAAATAGAGCCTTTAGTACTAAAAGTGCCTGCTAAAAAACGTGTAGCAGCTTATGCAAGAGTATCAACTGGTAAGGATGCAATGCTGCATTCTCTTTCAGCACAAATTAGTTATTATAGCGAATTAATACAAAAGCATAGAGGTTGGGAGTATAAAGGTGTTTATGCTGATAAAGCAATTACAGGAACTAAAGACATTAGACCAGAATTCCAGAGGCTTTTAGATGATTGTAGAGATGGTAAAATAGATATGGTTATTACAAAATCTATATCAAGGTTAGCAAGAAATACAGTTACTATGTTGGAAACAGTAAGAGAATTGAAGAATTTAAATATTGATGTTTATTTTGAAAAAGAGAATATACACAGTCTTAGCGGGGATGGTGAGTTAATGCTTACTATCCTCGCTTCTTTTGCACAGGAGGAAAGCCGGTCGGTTAGCGAAAACTGTAAATGGCGTATTCGTAAAGAATTTGAAGCAGGGGAACTTGTAAATCTACAGTTTATTTACGGATATCGAATTAAAAAAGGAAAAATTGAAATTGAAAGGTCAGAGGCAGAAATTGTTCGCATGATTTTTAAGGATTATGTAGATGGTATGGGCTATAGTTTAATTGCTAAAAAACTGCGAGAAAAAGGTGCTCGAAAAATGCGAGGTGGAATTTGGAATGCGCAAAGTATTACTAATATTATTAAAAATGAAAAATATACAGGGAATGCTTTACTTCAGAAGAGGTATGTAAAGGACCACTTAACAAAAAAATTAGTCTTAAACAAGGGAAATCTTCCACAATACTATGCTGAAGGTACTCATCCAGCCATTATTGATATAGACACATTCAAAAGAGCTCAAGAGATTATGAGGAAAAACAGAGAAAGGCATCCTGGTAAAACAGAGAATAAAAAATATCCCTTCACAAGCAAAATACTATGTGGTATATGTGGAAAAAATTATACACGTAGAAATAAGGAAGGTAGAATTTTATGGATTTGCTCCACCTATTTAGGATTCGGAAAGGATAGTTGCCCTTCAAAACAAATACCTGAAAAAATCTTGATTTCATTAGCCACACAAGTTTTAGAACTTAAGAAGTTTGATGAAGTTATATTTGAACAAAGTATAAAGCAAATACAAGTACCTGCGCCTAATATTTTGGTATTTGTTTTACAAGATGGCAGCACTATTAAAAAGGAATGGAGATATAAAACACATAGTGAAAGGTGGAGCGAGGAAGCACGTCAAAAAGCAAGAGAACGTAATATTAAAAGGTTAGAAGGGAGGAATGCACTTTGCCGGCAAGAGCAGTAACGGTAATACCAGCAACATCATCTCTCTTTGCACCAGTTGCTACAGGAGCAGCTACCATGAAGAGAGTTGCAGCTTATGCTAGAGTTTCAACAGATTATGATGAGCAGCTTTCAAGCTTTGATGCACAAGTAGATTACTACAGAAAACATATTAAATCAAACCCTGGTTGGACTTTTGTTGAAGTTTATACAGATGAAGGAATTTCAGCAACAAGTACAAAAAAACGTGATGGTTTTAATAGAATGATTTCTGATGCACTAAACGGGAAGATTGACCTTATAATAACCAAATCAGTTAGCAGATTTGCTAGGAACACCGTTGATACACTTACTACAGTTAGGAAACTAAAGGAAAAAGGTGTAGAGGTATATTTTGAGAAAGAAAACATCTATACATTAGATAGTAAAGGTGAGTTATTGATTACGATAATGTCAAGCTTGGCCCAAGAAGAATCAAGATCAATCTCGGAAAATGTTACCTGGGGCCAGAGAAAGCGATTTGCAGATGGTAAAGTAAGTTTACCTTATAAAAGATTTCTTGGATATGAAAAAGGAGAAGATGGCTTACCTAAAATTGTAGAAAAGGAAGCTGCAGTAGTTAGGTTAATATACAAGCTTTTTCTTGAGGGCAAGACACCATCAGGAATTGCCAAACATTTGACTGTAAATAAAATTCCAACTCCAGCTGGTAAGGAAGTATGGCGGCAAAGCACAGTGCTTAATATTCTTCGAAATGAAAAATATAAAGGGGATGCTATACTTCAAAAAAGTTTCACAGTTGATTTCCTAACAAAGAAAAAGAAAATTAATGAGGGTGAAGTTCCAAAGTATTATGTAGAAAATAGCCATCCTGCAATTATAACTTCAGAGGTGTTTGACCTAGTTCAGCAGGAGATTAAAAAACGGAAAAATGCCAAAGGTTATAAAACTGGTGGAAGTTGTTTTTCAGGAAAGATAGTGTGTGGTGAATGCGGAAGCTTTTACGGAAGCAAAGTTTGGCATTCCAATAGTAAATACAGAAGAGTTATTTGGCAATGCAACTCTAAATTTAAAAATAGTGAAAAGTGTAGCACTCCACATCTTTATGAAGATAAAATAAAGCAGGCTTTTGTTGAAGCATTTAATAGTTTGATTGAAAATGAGAAAGAAATTTTAAAAGGCTATGAAGAAATAATACAAGCTCTAATGGATACTACAAAGTTGGATAAAGAAGGTGCTAAACTACAAAATGAGCTTGAGGTAATTACAGAAATGCTAAAAAAATGCGTAGAGGAAAATGCTCATAGTGCTTTAAATCAAGCAGAATACGAGGAAAGATACAAAGCTTTAGCTGCGAGATATGAAAGTATTAAAAAGGATATTGAAGGAATTAATGAAAAGCGGCTAGAGAGAAGTGCTAAGAAGGAAAATATTGAAATGTTTATAAAAGAGCTTGAAGCAAAAGATAGTTTAATTACTGAGTTTGATGAGGAACTTTGGAATAGCACTGTTGAGAAGGTAGTTGTGAATACAGAGGAGAAGATAACTTTTATATTTAAGGACGGTATGGAATTAGAATTGGATATGTAAGAAATTGATATAACACCCACAAGGTTAGCTTTGAACAGAGCTGGTTTTGTGGGTGTTTTTGTTTTACTTGTGGGAATGTGGGGAAATTTGGCGAAGGAAAGTTGTTGGGGAATTTAGTAGATTGGAGTAAAATTATAAATGAAATAATCAAATCGTATAAAGATAAAGTTAAGGGACAATATGTAATTATAATAAATGATTATTGTGGCTGTGTACTAACAATTCATTATATTGGAAATGCAATGTAGAATTAAATTATCCTGTATTATTATTAGATAATTTAATTAAAACAATAAAGTAAAATAATAGAAATATAAAAATGTAGGAGAAATAATTCAAAAAAATGAATATAAAAATCTAGTAGGTTTATACGGAAAAAATTAATCTTTTTGGTTATAATTTTGAATTGTTAAAAAGGACAAGCATATATTATATCTTATAGAGATTTGGAAAGAAACAAAAATTAATATGTGACTAGGAATTAGAATGATTTAATAACGAAAAATACAATATTTAAATAATGCTATTGGAAGGAGAATGGTGTTAATGAACAGAATTAGTCTAAATTTAAAATTACTAAAACAGTATTTTTTAAAAGCAATTAGTGTGTTATTTACTGTGTTATCTGCCATATTGCTTTTAATGTCAAAAGAAGATATTGGTATAATATCAAAGTGGAGATCAATTATTACTTTTGGAATATGGTTTTTAATTGCTTTTGCATATGCAGTATTGAGGGTATGTTTTTATAAAAGTAAAGAAGTATTTGATAATGGTCAAGGAAAACTGATTTTAAAATATAATGATTTGTGGAAGATTGCATTTCCTAAAAAAAGCTTCTTTAGAAAGAAATCAAAAAAAATTGTTGTTGTAAGTGTTAATACTACATTTGATACAATTGTAGATGAAGATTTGTCAAAAGTCCCAAAACCATTAGTTTCTGAAAATACTATGCATGGACAATGGCTAAAAAAAATGAAAGAGCAAGGCGTTGATATAACTGCAATAGATGAATCCATAAAGAATAACTTAAAGCAGCAAGGGATTAATCCTTCGAGAAAATTGGACCGTTTGCAAAAAGAACGTGGAAATCTTGATTGTTTTAATAAAGGGACTATTGCGGTATATGAACATAATAATACAATCTTTTACTTGATTGCACTTTCGGAATTTGATGAAAATAATAATGCTCAGAATACAAAAGATGAACTTGTAAAGACGACAGAGCAATTAATAGAATACTATGGTAAGTATGGACAGGGATATGATTTGTATATTCCATTATTAGGAACAGGAATGTCAAGAACAAATATTAGTTTAGAAGAATCCTTACAGATTATGGTGTCGTATTTTAAAATTTATAAAGCTAAGATTCATGGAAATGTTAATATTATTATTTATAAAAAACAAAGAAATAAAGTATCGTTAGATATATAGGAGGATAAGAAAAATGGCATATAGAAATGGTAATTATACGGCTTTTTATGTGGCAGAGCCATTTAATGAAAATAATTTAGGTGCGATGTCTACACCAGATTTTGTTTATTACAATTTATTAAGAGCGTGGAAAGGAGCAGATAGTACATTTCCATTTAATGATTCACACGATAAAACCTATAATGTTAGAGATGGAAGTGATTGGGAAAAAACTTTAAAACCACGTTTGCACGAACGATTGAATAACTCTAAGAATATTATTTTATTCTTGAGTAGTAATACAAAGAATAGCACTGCTTTAAGAGAGGAAATTGACTATGGAATTAACACAAAAGGTCTTCCGGTTATTGTGATTTATCCAGAATATGATAAGAAAAGTGATATTATTGATGCCAATGGAAATTTTAAGAAACAAATAATTAATTTGTGGGATAAATTACCTAAATTCCGAGATAGCATGAGTAATGTAGCTACATTACATATTCCTATGAAGAAAGATATCATTCTTCAAGCGTTGAGCAATAGTAAATTTGTTATTAATACTATGACAACGGCAGGGAGTTACTATTATAAGATTTAGTAGGAGGTAGAAATAATGACTCATTATAGAACAAGGACTTACATAGCAGGTGATTGGGATCATGACAAGGACGCTGTGGATCAGCTTCACAAATGGAATGATAGCAAATATTGGAGTCTTTCATTTACGGATGCACATGATTTAACATCAGCCAATGATAATAGCTTGAATTGTAGTATTAAGTCTTCATTGAAAACCCGCATGGATGTCTCAAAGACATTTGTCCTTATTGTTGGTGAACATACAAACTCTGTTACTGCTGGTAGTTGCCAATGGTGTGGTAGTTATAACAGTTATACTTATCATTGTGCAAAAGGGTACAGTGTAGATTATCGCAGTTACATAAAGTATGAATGCGATAAGGCCATCGAAGCAGGTATAAAAATTGTTGTTCTTTATAAATCAACAAAAGTTGAAAGAAGTAAATGTCCAGAGGATGTAAGGTGGGAAGGAACCCATGCTACCATGGTTTATAAAGGTGATGATGAGAAGTATTACTGGGACTATCAATCTGTAAAAAAAGCATTCGATGCATAAATGAGAATATTCAAAGTAGGCACCTTTTAGCAGAAATCCTATACAATTTAGCGATAATAAAATCAATAAACCTATTGAAAAAGTCGCTAAATTGTATCAATATTTAAGTTATTAGACAACGATTATATATAGGTTATTGTATAAATAGTTTATATGTAGTCAGAGGGAAGATTTTATATTGTGGGGAAAAGCTTTAATATAGTTGATTAAAGTTGATTATATTAAGGTTCCAACTTATGATATAGGGTCGAGCTAAAATTATATGAGGTGTTGAGATGGTTATATATAGCCGAGAGGTTATATACAGTTGTGTAGATATTTTATATAGTCGAGGAAACCATCATTATAGGTAATGAACTGCTTTATTATGGTGGAAACATCATAATAAGGTGATATATGTTATCTATAATGGTGCAACTTAGATTATTATGTGCTCTATTATATAAGAACTATAAGTGGATTTTTAATTAAATTCCTTATAGTTCTTTTCTATTTTCTCTTTTTGGCACATATAAAAATAAAATTCTTTTATTTTTATTAAATTAAAAGGCAGCTTTAGTGCTGCCTTTATTTGAAGGAGGAAAATGAATTATGGCATTAATTGAAAAATATAAATTAATACAAGCATTTGAACCAAGGACAACAAATGCTGCAATAACAAGTAATTATGTAACTTTAAAGAATGCTATTACAGCAACAATTGTTATAAATTTAGCTCAAACAGTAGGGCATACAACACAAATATCTTTATATCAAGCACAGGATATAGAAGGGACAGGTGCAAAGCCTTTAGCAAATGATGTCCCTATACTTGCAAATGAAGATGTTTCAGCAAGTGATACATTAGTAAGGCAAGCAGATGGAGTAAGCTATACTGTAGCTAATACTGCAAAAAACAAGCAGGTGATATTTCATGTAGATCCAGCCAAACTTGATGTGAATAATGAGTTCTGCTGTTTAAATGTGAGAATTGGAGCTAGTTCACAGGCTGCAAACTTTGCAAGTGGTGAATTTATATTAGAGAATAAATATGCTCAGGATGAACCACCTTCTGCAATAACTGATTAAAATTTGGGAGCCGCGTAGGCTCTTTTGTTTTGGAGTGATTTTATGGCGTTAAAAATTATAATACCACCTGCAGTTGAACCTATAACTTTGGAGGAAGCAAAACAGCATTTAAGAATAACCGGTAGTGATGATGATATCATTTTACTCAGCATGATTAAGCAGGCTAGAGAATTTTGCGAGGATTTTCAAAACAAAAAATACATTACTCAAACTTTAGAATTGGTCCTTGACAGTTTTCCAAAGGATAACTATGTTTCATTTGAAAACTCTTCACCGGTTCAAAGAGTAGAAAGTGTAAAATACTATGATACATGTGGACAGGAATATATATTTGATTCAAGTAATTATATTGTTGATACAGACAGTTTTGTTAATAGAATAGTCCTTGGATATTGTAAGTTGTGGCCAACTATATCATTACAGACTGTGAATGCTGTAAGAGTAAGATTTACAGCTGGATTTGGAAATACAGGAGTAGATGTACCTGAAACAGTTAAATGGGCAATGATCCTTCACATGAGACTTCTC
>ENA-UOOE01003336-UOOE01003336.1-fermentation-metagenome-genome-assembly--contig:-NODE-3336-length-10251-cov-3.441153_pt1 | contig 10251 bp, 15 predicted proteins | sample MGYA00245776_ERZ724021 | MGnify/ENA primary metagenome ERZ724021 (study PRJEB28704, sample SAMN03018321) | fermentation metagenome | biome: anthropogenic terrestrial biome; feature: soil; material...
AAAATCAAAATTCGAAATCAAAATCATGCCGTGGGGCGGTCTTAATCCCTACAGCTTTTCAAAGCGGACAGCGGCGTGCGTGGACGCCGGCAACACCTGGAGGGGCTAACCATGGTCAGTTACGCCACCATCGTCTACTTCGTCAGCATCTTCGCCGTGATGTTCACCTACACGTTCCTCTGGGACCTCTACGTCGGGTTCTGGAACATCGCCATCACGAGCGGCGCGAACGTCCCCATCCTCAACTACCTCTACACCGGGCACCAGTGGATCCCCGCCGCGTTCCTCCTCTCCGCAACGTTCTGGTATCTGTCTGCCGCACAGAGGAGGACCGCATGAAACGCCTCGCCCTCCTCCTCCTCGCCCTCCTCCTCCTCGCCGCCCCGGCTGCGGCGGAAGAGGTCTGGGAGAAATCGCTCGGTGAAGAGATCACCGCCGTCGCCACCGACGAGTACGGCGACCACATCTTCGTCGGCACCGAGAGCGGGATGCTCTATTGCTACGACTCCAGCGGACATGTGGTCTGGTCGCGGGACGCTGGGACGCGTATAACCGAAATGGAAGCGGGCGGGGGCCTCCTACTGATCGCGACAGGGGACGGGGCCTTCGTACAGGCGGTGGACCCACAGACCGGAGCCGTACAATCCCTCCAATCTTCCCAGAATCCCCGATACATTGCAGTCTCCCAAACCCGGCCCCTTGTCGCGTTCCTTATTGGGCCGACCAACAATATCCTCCGGCTACTGACGCCGTCGCCCCAGAACTCCTCCAGTATTATTTGGGGTCACCGTTCTGTCCCTGCCGCATCTAATCTCGTCCTATCGGGGGATGCCTCGTGGCTGGTCACCTTCAACGGATCTGATCTGCGCCTGTACCAACTATCAGTACCCCAGATCGGAGAGTGGCGTACTGCTGACGCCTCGTGGGCCGCGTGGAACAATCGCGTCGCCCATACAATCCACGGCTCCTCATCCTCGCCGACAAACTATCCCATAGAGATCACCGTGATCCGTGGGTCCGGCACCAACTCAGGCAGCACACTCTACGCCCCGGAATGCCGGGCCGATTTTGCGGACGTCCGATTCACCGCCGCCGATGGGGTCACTCCTCTATCCTATTATCTCCGATCCGTATCTGGGTCCACAGCCACGTTTTTGGTCCGGGTCCCCACAATCCCCGCTGCCCCAAATTCGGCGACGATCTACGTCTACTGGGATAATCCTGCGGTCACCGCGAGCGATTCTGACCCCTCGGCACAGTGGGCGTACTACGATGATTTCGACGACGGCACGATCAATACCTCGCTCTGGCAGGTAGTACTCAGTGGGAACGGCGCCGCCACGGAAACGGGTGGATACCTGGATCTCTCCAGCCCTGCTCTCAGCACCGCAAAGATTGTCGGTCCTACCTTGGTTGGGGGCCCATACAAAATTGTTGCGAACGTCTCCGTCTCGTCCGATTCCGCGACCTCCACCAGGGTCCTGTTCGCGTCTCTGGACGGCCGAGATACAGGGGTCTTCTCCGACCCCCCCTATCGGGTCCCGCAGCTCTATTGGGGGGGCTACACCGCACATTCTGCGACGTTGGACACGATGCAGCAGTTGGTCCAATACACTACCCCCGGCGGCGAAACCCGGAACATATTTGGTAATGACTGGGATACCACTGGTGGTGCGGGGGTCGCGTCGCTGCCAATATTTTTCCAGGCAGGGATTTATGGCTTCGCCGGGCATATTCGGATCTACGATCTCGGGATCACGTCTTACAACACATCGTCGTACTTCGCGCGCTCGTGGGCCCCTGTGGAGGCCATCGTCTCCTCGCTCGACACCAAAACCCTCGACGGCACCATCATCGACATTGACGCCCCAGAAACCGGCGACTGGGTGGCAGTCGCCACCACCACCAAGACCTACATCATCGAGGTCACCGACAGCGGCTTCGGCACCGTCTACAGCGCCGACCGCACCGGCACCCCCTACGCCGTCGCCGTCGCCAACAACGGCGCAAATCTCATCGAAGGCCGGGGCATCCTCGCCGACATCTTCCGGTTCGACGGCGTCCAGACCGGCACCTACACCGCCGGCGGCCCCGTGCAGCACGTCGCCATCGCACAGAAAAACGGCCTCTACGCCGCCGCCGGCAGTGATGACGGGAAATACTACATCTTCTCAAAAGACGAAACCAGCGCGTGGTACCTCCTCTACGCCTCCGACAGTTACGACCGCGTCACCGCCCTCGCCATGACCTGGCGGGGCGAACTCCTCATCATCGGCCGGGCCGACGGCCGGCTCACCGCGTTCCAGGTCTCCGAACAAGACGCCTCCGGCACCATCAAACTCAATGTATTCAAGGACAACAAACCCTACGCCGCCGTCCCGCTCCGCATCGAGGAAAGCGACGACGGCACGACCTGGGGCGCACCCATCACCCTGACCACCGACAGTTACGGATCCATCGCCCTCCCGGTACAGTGGGGCAACCACTACCGGGTCACCGTCGGCGACGGGGAAACCGAGACCACCCTGCAGGCATCCCCCATCAAGACCGAGTACGTCATCATCGTGCCGTCGTCGCTCCCGGTCCGGCTACATCTCGACTACTCCACCGAATACGACCCGGCCACCGGGGATATCTGGCTCCGATACGTGGACGACGAAGCCAAGACCAACGCCGTGACGTTCCGACTCTACCGCACCGCCGACAACGCCCTCGAGTACGAAGAGACCTTCAGCACCATCCCCGCCGAGGGACTCCTCACCAACCACTCTGTATCATGGACGAACTCAAGTTACCGCGTCCAGATGTCCGCCGTCCGGGACGGCCAGACCATCACCAACACCTGGCATCAGTGGGTAGGGGCCGACGTCGCCGCGCTCCCGGGCGAACTCGACGACGGGATCCGGCTCGGCATCTGGTTCATCGTCATCCTCTTCGTCGCGGGGCTCTTCAGCTACCTCACCGGACCACAGGGCGCCGTCGTCACCTCCCTCCTCGCCGCCTTCCTGGTGCTGATCGGCTGGCTCCCGCTCGAACCTGCGGTCGTGGCGCTGTGCGTCGTCTGGGCCTTCCTCGGCCTGCTCGGGAGGACATCCGCGGAGCGATAACCATGCGAGGACTTACCATAGCAGTCTGGGTATTCTGCCTGAACCTGATGTTCACGGCATTCACCGCAATCGACCCCTTCGGCGCAGCCGTAGACTACGGGCTCGGCCCCGAGCTCACCAGCGCCGTGACCAACTCCAGCGCCATCACCAGCGTCACCGACCTCGGCGTCGGGGAGATGATCATGGTCACCAACCTCTTCATCACGTTGCTGCTCGGGCCGCTCACGCTCGTCCCGACCATCCTCTCCCTCATCGGCATCACCGGGATCCTGCAACTCATCCTCTCGGCAGCCGTCTGGGTCACGTATGGGTGGACGATGTATCAACTCATTACCGGCCGGATGCTGGGGGATGCGCAATGAGATACGCTCTGCTCCTCCTCGCCCTGCTCCTCGTCGGGACGGTGTTGCCGGTGCCGGCTGCAGCAACCCCCACGCCCACCGCCACCCCGACCCCGGGAGACTACATCCTGCCGAGCCCGGGCAGCAGCACGCTCTCCTGGGACCCCGCGCACGGCTACTACACCCGGTGGTGGTTCCAGCCGGAGAACGACTTCATCAACCCCTACGGGCTCTTCCATTCGCTTCTGCTCCCGCTCACGGCGACCCTCGGGTCGTATGTGTTCCTGATCATCTGGGGCGCGATAGCAATGGCGTTCTACATCTACACCCAGGACAGCACCATGCCCTTCGTGGTCGGGGTGCTCGCCGGCGCGATCCTCCAGGTGCTCATGAGTGCCGACGCCAAGATCGTGATGGTCCTCACCATGGTCTTCCTCGGCGGCGGCATCCTCGCCAAAGTGCTCCTCGGGAGGTCCTGACGATGAAACAAGGCAAAGGCATAATCTGTAAACTGGAACCTCCCCGGGAGGGGTGGGTTCCGCTCGATGAGCTGTTGAGCCTCCCGGTCTCTGTGGTGGACCAAGCATCCCGCTGCAGTATCGGGACCTACCCAGTGAAAGACCTGATCCGAAAAATGAGGTGAACCGCTATGAGTCTCATCGACCGCGTAAAAGCCGGAATTGCAGAAGGGCGCAAAGAAATAGCCCGCGAACAGCAGATCCAGAAAAAGATCCGCAAGTGGGAGAAGGAGGTTGACCGGAGAAACCCGTCCGCAGTCGGCGAGGCCATCGGCAGGACGATCCAGCGAGTGGCTCCGGTCACAAAACCGATCCGGGTTGCGGCTGTGAAGACCGCGCACAAGACCATCAAGACTGCGCCCAAGGCCATCAAGGCGATATCGAGCGTCGCCCAGAGCATCGCAGCCCCGCCACCGGCCACGATCCGACAGACTTCTAAGGGCCGGAAACAGATCCGCCGGGAGCCAGCACAGCAGATCGGATCCCCGCTCGATAACATGCTCCTCGGCGCCCCCGTGCAGGTCGCTGAGCCGAAGCGGTCCAAGAAAAAGCGCGGGAAGCAGCGCGAGGAGGTGCGCCGGGTCCACACCCTCGACGACGACCTTCTGTTCGGCGGGAGAGGAGGGGGCGGGGGCCTCCTCTTCTAAATCCCATATTTACCAGTGAGCGCCTGCCACCGTTGATAATCCGGAAGATCAAGTACAAACCCTTTTGCCAGGATCGCACGGTACTCCTGGGCGTCATGATATTCATCTGCTACTAGACTCCCCAGCGCCTTCCCTTCAGAGACCGGATATACTCTTGGCTTCGAGGCCAATTTCCCAACTAACATGTAATCTCCCTCAGAATCCGTTATAATTGAGGGGGCAGTCATCTCCACGAAAGCATATCCGGTATCTTTGTACGTGTACTGTGCAGGAGCCTTCACACCGAGCGCCATATGTCGCTCTCCCGGGAACTCAAGTAGAGCAACACCGTAACCCAGCTCTTTGAGGAGAAATGCCGCCAACAGCGTCTTCTCTGAACATACCCCCTTCTCGTCGTATAGCACCTGATAGGGATATTTCATACTCCCAGTACCAAACATCCCCGAATAATCGTACGGAATATGCTGTACAAGGCTTATCGCAATCCTGGCCTGGACATCAGCATTAGTTGTTTCCGCCTTGATGCGATCGACAAGATTCAGCAGATGCTCCCGCTGATCCTCCTCATTGATGTGCATCAGATAATATTCCCGATCATTACCGTTGTATCTTGGTTTGTTTAAGGAAAGATACCCATTTACTCCTTCATACAGATCAACATCGATTGACCCTTCTTTTCCCCAGAGGACGTAAGGATATATTTTCTGAACTGGTCCGCGCTCCAGGTCGGAGACGCTGGAACCTGGAGAGATCGATGAACTTTCCTGTATAGTACTCGAGTCATGATACTCTGAGGGCGAACTCTCTTGATCTGGGCTGAAATCCACCGGGAACATCACGTATGCCCAAACCACTACGAGGCCTAAGAAAAGAAGGAATATACCTGTCGTGAAAGTAGAGGATGAATACTTATTCCTCTTCTTTTCTGAACGTCGCCAACGCCGACATTTATAGTATGTGCCATGATCTGTAATTTTGTAGCGAAACCGCTTTCCATTAATAACGATGTAGCCCCCCGGAGGAATGGCCCTAATGTCTTTATCGTGATATTTCCATATCCAACTCGGTAATTTGTCAATTGGCACCCAGTCCACGACACCCCACCTCTTACGTCTTTGCCGGTGCCATGCCGAGAACAATAAGGGTCATAAAGAGACCGAAACCGAAACTGATTGCAATAGTAGGCGAAGAATGCCCTTCAAGGAAACCAAAAAGCGCATATCCCACCCCAAATGCTCCAAGGAGGCTCTCAACCATCACCCAATTTAGCTTCTTCATGAGAATGGATCCCATCCTCAAGAGGATATATTTTACTAATTGTTGTAAGCGGATATATCTCCTGTTCACAATAGAAAGGACTATTCCTCTGATCCACCTATCTCTTCTTTTAGCACCTCATCTACGACCGCGCGCACGAGATCCTTATTCTCTTCACTGCGGCCATACTCCCACATCTGCTCCTGAATGTATGGTCGCAGTCTCCCCTCAATTTCCGCTATGGTCTTCTCTCGGTTGTGGAGGATGGCTATTATACCTCGCATGGCATCAGCATCGCTCTTAAAACCATAGATTTCCTTAACCTCCTCGAAGGCCGCTCGCGTGCGCTCATCGATACGCACCTCAATCTTATCCTCTTTTTTATCCTTGGATCGAGGGGTCATAATTAGCATTAAAAATCGAAGCGGATAAAGGAATCTTTACACGTCTCCAGGTTGTGCAGACACTAGTCTACAAGAGTATGATAATTACAATAAGTTTATTAATGTTAAACGCAACCTATTTCTTATGGAAAGAACGAGGCGCGTTCGGGCGCCCAGGGTGGACGATCCATCCCAGGAAACCCCGAACAAAGAAAAGAACGGCAATTCACCGGAACCCGTGCAAATCGGAGTTAAATTACCTCGACTTCACAAGAGGATCGTAGACCGGGCAGTGGAGTCCGGGGACTATGAAACCGTGTCCGAATTCGTTCGAGAATGCATCAAAGTACACGGGAGGCGGTACGCTTCTATCCCGAAGAGAAGTTCACTTTCACCCCGCGCGCGGCCTACAAATAAGAACTGCCTAGCGAACAACCATGATGTATGCCCGCGAGGTGAATCATGTTAAATGGATCCCTAAAAAGAAGCGGCAGCCCCTCTCCTCGTCCCGCCAAGAACCTGGAAGGGAAGACTGCCAAAGGTACAAGTATCGTCTACAGCAAAAAAGTTAACTCTCTCCCGAGCGACTTGCTCTCCCGCACGATCGCCTGCCAACCGCCGAACGAGGCCCGCATTAGGGGAATTGCCGCATGATCCCCTCATGGTCATACTGCCTTGTTGCTGGAGCCCACCTCATATCTTGCCCGCCAACGTTCGACCCTCACCTGCAGATCACCGGTAGGTCGCTGCTTCTGTCTTTCGCCGTGCTCCTGGTCGCCGCGTTCCACAGGATCAACCGGAGGGAGCAGGCATGACCCGGCGCACCCTCACCGAGGCGCAGTATCAGTTCATCGTCTCCCGCCCCTGGGTAGATGAGGCCGTTTTCGCGAAGATCCAGAGGAAAATACGCTCAGGCGAGTGGACGGTTCTCCGTCACCCGACCCCGCAGGGGGTGCCGGCGTGACCCCGTACGTTCCCCTCACCCCGGAGACCATCCAGGGATTCGAGCGCTACCTCAAGAACCGGGGCTGCTACTCACCATCAACCATCCGCACCAAGATCTTCCTGGCCCGGTCTCTGCAGAAGATATTCTCGACCGGCCTCCCCCTCGACGAGGCCGCCGCGGTCGATCGGATCCGCGAGGCCCAGGGCCCCGGCCGTCATCGCCGGAGCCTAAACACGACGGCCAGAGACTTGCTCGAATACCTCACACTGAACAGGCTGCGGGGGGCGAGCGCCCCTGTGGCGGGGTCGGGTCGCTCGTCGGCTACAACCGTGGCGCCGCCCCCGAGGCCGTCTATCTCTGTCTCAAGTGCGGCGGCCGATTTACCGAACCGGTCGCGCGCGCCGAGGGGGTGCGTGCCTGATGCTCTACATTCGCCGGGAAGCCTACGAAGCCCTACCGCTCTTCAAGCGCGCCTTAATCGAGCTGAAGATCCAGCAGGGCGAGATCGCGTTCGCCGAGGACGCCGCCCCGCTCACGCAGCCGGCCCCGCAGGGGGTTCGGGCATGACACCCGATGAGGTCAACCCCCCAACAGTCTACAAGCGGTCGGTCGTCGAGACCCTGCCCCTCCTGTCCGGGGGGCGGTGCTGATGCCGGGCGAGTGGCGCGTCATGAGCCAGGACATCAACGGCCGGCGGATGTACATTGCCGGCCGCCTGCGGGACCCGACGGCCCCTCTGCACGGCGGAAACGTCGAATACTCCGGCGGCTACACGCCGGACCGCGACGAGGTCGTAAACCGGGTCGCGGATCTCAACGCACGGGGGGCAGGCTCCATCCTCGTCCTTAACCGCGCAGGCTGGATCTCCACCATGCCAGCGCCACACTTCTGCCCGCACAAGGACGGGTGCCCGGGTAGCGACTGTTGCGAGGAAGGCGACCGGTGCGCGGAGGCTGCCGGACGGAGGGATGCCTGATGCGTCGATCGACGGATCGTGCCCTGGACGATGCTGACCGAGCGCGAGCAGCGCAGGCGGCACTGGCAGGCATACCGCCCGCAGGTCAGCGAGGAGACCGCATAACCTCATTCTCCTGACGCATGGCGGCTCTTGCGGACCTTCAGCTCTCTCCGGTAGCGGCGGCTCTGCCCGTAGCGGCAGCCCACCGCAACCCCTTCCTCTTCTCTGTCGGAGAGCGCACCCTCGACATCTACCCCGTTCTGAGGGACGGTGCAAATATGCACCAGGTTAGAGCCTCAATCGCCCGGTATACCGGCGACGATCTCCGGGGCTACCCTGCGATCTACCACCGCCTACTCAGGTTTCTCAAAAGCCTGGAAAATGCCGGTTTCCTCGTTTCTGCAAAAGGAGTTCTCGATTTAGGGCTGGACGAAAAACCGTGCACGTGGTGGCGGCCCACCCTTGCGGGTATGAACTTGATAAGGCAGGTGCAAAATTCAAACCCATGCAAATTACCCGACGAACACCATGACCGCGAGACCATCGAGGGCGACACCCTCCAGCGACAGCTAGCCCGTGGACCCTTCAAGAACCGCTATCCTTACGACACCGACGACCCCGAACCGGAGATCCCCCGGTGGGTCCGCTTCCCGAAACGCTCCAGCCTCACACGCCTCAAAGCCTCCTCCCTCCTCTGCCAGATCCGTAACGACTTCCTGCCGAGTTACAAGCAGCGGCTCTTCGAACGCATCGACACTGGTAAGATCGATCCCAAGTCCGGGAAACCAATCACGGTGGTTAACCCGCTCCTCCGGGCAAAACTCGCGGAGGTCCGCGAGTTTTACAACTACTATCTCGAAGAGATCGAGGACAAAACGATCGTCCTCGTCAACAAGGACGCTGAGACCCCGACCGAGGAGAACTTCAAAACCCTGCCCTACCGCACACGGTTCAACGACTGGAGCCGCGCCGCCCGGGCGCTCGACAAGTATGAAGCAGCCTGGACGGAAGCCGAGAAGTATTACAGCAACGCCGTTTTTCTCACTCTCACCACTGATCCCAAAAAGCACACCTCTCTCTGGCGGGCCAACCGTCACATGTCGGTAGCCTGGAACCGATACACCGCCCTGCTCACCAAGCGAGCCCGGGCCGGCTTTATCTCCGACCTCAAGACCACCAGAGAAAAGATCCTCAGAAAGCAAGGATACACGGAAGCAGAGATTGAAACCCTCCTCTCCTCCGACGAATTCCAGCGATACATAGACCAAGAACTCGAAGGGCGTTCATTCCGGCCAAAATACATCGCTGTTAACGAATTCATGGAAAACGGCCTTATCCACATGCATATCATCGTCTTTGGCCTCTCATGGATTGCCAAACGCGAGCAGATATCCGAAGATTGGAACCGCTGCGGGCAGGGTCAGATTGTCAAGGCCATCGCCACGCATCGCAACCCGAAAACAGGGATATGGGAATGGGACGGTAACCGGCCCGATGACGCCAAAGCGGACGAATCCCCGAAGGACTACCTGAAAAAATACCTGAACAAAGCGATTTACGACCGGAAAGGGTTCGAGTTGTACTGGGCGACCAACAAACCATTCATGTCCTCATCCCGGCGATTCGACCCCGCCCGGCTGACCATCGAGGAGGAGGTTGATCTCTGGTATCAAAAAATCAAGGAGAAGATCCTCAAAGAGAAAAACCCGTCATACTGGCGTTATGCGTTCTGCTCCTCATCCGATGATATCCCCCAGTGGATGGACTGGTATGACCGGCGAAACCGGCGCAACGTCCGGCCGCCGCCCGTATTGACCGAGAACATCCTCCCCACCGTGCCATACTTCCAGACCGCCGAGGAGCGGCGCATCGAGCACCTCCGGAGGAAAGGACTTCTGAAATTCAGGACCGCCCGCGAGCTACGGCGCTTAGAAGCTGCCGAGCGGAGCAGCCCCGAGAAAAACCCGGAGACCGGGCGCCCCTGGTCTCTAGCGGATTTCATGTGATGAACCATGACCGAACGAACCATGACCGAACCGAGCCCGGACCTCCTCGCCCACCTCGCCGGCATCATCGCCCGCCCGGGGCCTGACG
>ENA-UOOE01003339-UOOE01003339.1-fermentation-metagenome-genome-assembly--contig:-NODE-3339-length-10245-cov-10.276938_pt1 | contig 10245 bp, 4 predicted proteins | sample MGYA00245776_ERZ724021 | MGnify/ENA primary metagenome ERZ724021 (study PRJEB28704, sample SAMN03018321) | fermentation metagenome | biome: anthropogenic terrestrial biome; feature: soil; material...
GCAAAATATGTTTATTTTTGCTGTCGCACCCTACGCGGGTGCGTGGATTGAAATATTGTGTCGGTATTAAAGTTTAAATGAATCGGCGGTCGCACCCTACGCGGGTGCGTGGATTGAAATCCATCCCAATCAATCCTCAAGCAGTCGTCATCATGTCGCACCCTACGCGGGTGCGTGGATTGAAATCTTTTCTATTGTAATTTTCGAAAACATATATCAAGTCGCACCCTACGCGGGTGCGTGGATTGAAATGCTTGCCTGGCTGTGGTCAACTGTAAATGCCATAAGTCGCACCCTACGCGGGTGCGTGGATTGAAATATGAATGTGTATTAATTCATTTACGCCGTGTCTGCGTCGCACCCTACGCGGGTGCGTGGATTGAAATCTACATGGTCGATTATCACGGCTCGTTTGCCGGGTCGCACCCTACGCGGGTGCGTGGATTGAAATCGATTTCGGTTCGTACATTTTAGTACAGCCCTTAAGTCGCACCCTACGCGGGTGCGTGGATTGAAATTTTGCCGTCCGGCAATTTTACTGCCTTTGACAAAGTCGCACCCTACGCGGGTGCGTGGATTGAAATGATAAATGCCACACGGCCGTCATATCCGCAGAAGAGGTCGCACCCTACGCGGGTGCGTGGATTGAAATGTAATCGCCCTCAGGCAGTAAGTCCGTGCCTTCGGTCGCACCCTACGCGGGTGCGTGGATTGAAATGGCTTGCGGTTACTTTGTCACCGCCTGTAAGCTGTCGCACCCTACGCGGGTGCGTGGATTGAAATCCATGAGTTGTGGAGTTCTTGCCAACTATTTCTGTCGCACCCTACGCGGGTGCGTGGATTGAAATCGAATCAACATTTTCAGTCGCTTCAGTTTCTACGTCGCACCCTACGCGGGTGCGTGGATTGAAATGTTACAAACTGAAATCCCACGCCCGCCGTAAATTGTCGCACCCTACGCGGGTGCGTGGATTGAAATATGTATAACAGTCTTTTTTGCCATTTCTTCGGGGGTCGCACCCTACGCGGGTGCGTGGATTGAAATTTTACAGCTCCCTGCAAATTATTCCGTGGAAAAGTCGCACCCTACGCGGGTGCGTGGATTGAAATTGTTCAAATATCCCAAAATTGCTGTAAATCATGAGTCGCACCCTACGCGGGTGCGTGGATTGAAATAATAAAGGCCGGCCGTCCATCAAAGCCGAAAAACGTCGCACCCTACGCGGGTGCGTGGATTGAAATCAACATGGTCTATGATGATTGCTTTTTTCCCTGGGTCGCACCCTACGCGGGTGCGTGGATTGAAATTTATCTACAATATATATTATAAACTATTAATTAAGTCGCACCCTACGCGGGTGCGTGGATTGAAATCCAATACTTACAATGTAATGTATTTGGTTTATGGTCGCACCCTACGCGGGTGCGTGGATTGAAATAAAAAATGTATGATATGATTATGTCTGTAGAAAGTCGCACCCTACGCGGGTGCGTGGATTGAAATTATTCCAAAGTATTACAAGGCATTACAGGGAAACGTCGCACCCTACGCGGGTGCGTGGATTGAAATATGATGTCGTATCGCGTGTAAAAGGTATAGAGGTGTCGCACCCTACGCGGGTGCGTGGATTGAAATAACATACTTTAAACAGACTTATCAACTTTTAAACGTCGCACCCTACGCGGGTGCGTGGATTGAAATCATTCAGAGCAGTGCATTTTGATTATTGCAAATAGTCGCACCCTACGCGGGTGCGTGGATTGAAATGTTATGATGTTTAAATCAACTGATTCTCAAACTGGTCGCACCCTACGCGGGTGCGTGGATTGAAATCATTAATATATTATAAATTTTATGAAGAAACAGAGTCGCACCCTACGCGGGTGCGTGGATTGAAATCTTTTATGACAAAGATTGTCCGTGGAGTTTTGAGTCGCACCCTACGCGGGTGCGTGGATTGAAATGAGTTATAAAACTTATTATCCTATATCAAATGCTAGTCGCACCCTACGCGGGTGCGTGGATTGAAATGATTAACAAACGACATCATGAAAATGATAAAGTGATGTCGCACCCTACGCGGGTGCGTGGATTGAAATCAAAACGTATCAAAATTGCCTTTAGATGAAAGTGGTCGCACCCTACGCGGGTGCGTGGATTGAAATGTTTTTCACCTCCTTGTTTTTATAATTGTTGATAGTCGCACCCTACGCGGGTGCGTGGATTGAAATAAGTATTAAATAAAGACAGTAAATGGTGTCTAGCAGTCGCACCCTACGCGGGTGCGTGGATTGAAATGCGGTCATCATAAGGATAATGTATAGATGCTTTAGTCGCACCCTACGCGGGTGCGTGGATTGAAATGCCTGTTCTGCGGCGTCCATTATATTCATGGCCGGTCGCACCCTACGCGGGTGCGTGGATTGAAATTGATGCCATAGAGTCATATAGTAACATAGCACAAGTCGCACCCTACGCGGGTGCGTGGATTGAAATCAATAGCACACATGTACAACCATTTATGCTGTTTGTCGCACCCTACGCGGGTGCGTGGATTGAAATGTTGTCAACCCGACCACAAGCCCGGTCAACACCAAGTCGCACCCTACGCGGGTGCGTGGATTGAAATCGGTTGGCAGTGCCTATATTTACGCTGTGGCCTTGTCGCACCCTACGCGGGTGCGTGGATTGAAATGATACTGCTTTCCAACATTTTTATCAGTCCCCCTTGTCGCACCCTACGCGGGTGCGTGGATTGAAATGCTTCCATCAAACCAATTTGTAACAGAAGAAAGGGTCGCACCCTACGCGGGTGCGTGGATTGAAATTACACGGTTCAGATGAGAAACGTCAAGGACGAAGTCGCACCCTACGCGGGTGCGTGGATTGAAATTAATCCTAGTGCCTGTATCTGGACAACAAAGGACGTCGCACCCTACGCGGGTGCGTGGATTGAAATAGATTCACATAAAAGAGTCCTGCATTAGTGCCATGTCGCACCCTACGCGGGTGCGTGGATTGAAATTGGGGCGACCAAACAGATACAGCAGGAGTTAAATGTCGCACCCTACGCGGGTGCGTGGATTGAAATTACTTGTTCTTGCTTCTCATTTTCGTCTGCAAAAGTCGCACCCTACGCGGGTGCGTGGATTGAAATTTAAAAGCAATAATAAATGTACGATAATTTTTTGTCGCACCCTACGCGGGTGCGTGGATTGAAATTTGAACTAATTAATGGCACAAACGATTATTGGAAGTCGCACCCTACGCGGGTGCGTGGATTGAAATCTCTTGAACATTTAAAATAATACATATGGTTTGTAGTCGCACCCTACGCGGGTGCGTGGATTGAAATGTTTAATCAATATACTGGTGAACATTTTACAGCAGTCGCACCCTACGCGGGTGCGTGGATTGAAATTCCATGAAAATTATAGCAATACGGACATCGTTTACGTCGCACCCTACGCGGGTGCGTGGATTGAAATATATTTATAACCTGAATACAACCAAATTACTTTGGTCGCACCCTACGCGGGTGCGTGGATTGAAATTCTTGTAAATGTATATCTGCCACAAGAAAACACGTCGCACCCTACGCGGGTGCGTGGATTGAAATGTATTAATCCAGAAGTGACTCCAATATCTTTTGGTCGCACCCTACGCGGGTGCGTGGATTGAAATGAGTCAGTGCAAATTTTTTTGTCTTTTGATTTTGTCGCACCCTACGCGGGTGCGTGGATTGAAATGTTATTCTAAAAGAGATTTATCTACAGTTCAAGATGTCGCACCCTACGCGGGTGCGTGGATTGAAATCATTGACAACAGTTCCATTTTGAAGCATATCGTCGTCGCACCCTACGCGGGTGCGTGGATTGAAATTTAAAAATTGCGGATATAATATTGAAAAAATAAAGTCGCACCCTACGCGGGTGCGTGGATTGAAATATTTTATACTTGGTGCCTTGTACATAATCAGCAAAGTGTCGCACCCTACGCGGGTGCGTGGATTGAAATGTTTAAAACATGTAATCCACCTATAGTTGCATGGTGGTCGCACCCTACGCGGGTGCGTGGATTGAAATATCTTGACGATCACACAATAGAAGAAGATGAGAAGTCGCACCCTACGCGGGTGCGTGGATTGAAATTATTACATCATAGCTTATGGCGCTTCCGGAACGGGTCGCACCCTACGCGGGTGCGTGGATTGAAATGTTATATTATAATCAAATTTTGAATCTTTTTGTCCCGTCGCACCCTACGCGGGTGCGTGGATTGAAATTGCTATGGCACAGGTAAAAACGGCAAGTCAACGGTCGCACCCTACGCGGGTGCGTGGATTGAAATTTATTGCGGACTAATGCATTATTCATATTGCGGGTCGCACCCTACGCGGGTGCGTGGATTGAAATAGGTTATGAGGGGCTATATCAAATAAGCAATACGGTCGCACCCTACGCGGGTGCGTGGATTGAAATGCCGTTATTTTAAGGTTTTGAAGTGCTGCCTTAAGTCGCACCCTACGCGGGTGCGTGGATTGAAATCGTCCATCTTCCGCAGTTGTTCCACCGTCAGCGCGTCGCACCCTACGCGGGTGCGTGGATTGAAATGTCCCCAAATGGCTGGTTATCGGACGGGCGAACGCGTCGCACCCTACGCGGGTGCGTGGATTGAAATGTGTATGTCATCACGTTTGATTGCCTGCTGTATCAGTCGCACCCTACGCGGGTGCGTGGATTGAAATTTTGTCCATCCGTCGCCGTATTGCCACGGGTCAAAGTCGCACCCTACGCGGGTGCGTGGATTGAAATAATGAATACCGCGGGCCTACTATCGAAGCTATTAGCGTCGCACCCTACGCGGGTGCGTGGATTGAAATCACCCAGGTATTTTTTCACCCTGCATTAAGGCATGTCGCACCCTACGCGGGTGCGTGGATTGAAATGGTGTACCACAGTCAAGGCAGGCAATTTCAAACAGTCGCACCCTACGCGGGTGCGTGGATTGAAATCTTTCTTAGGCGGACTGTTGCTGTTTTATGTATGTGTCGCACCCTACGCGGGTGCGTGGATTGAAATCTTAATAAGCTTTGTTTGCATTCCGTGCGGTTACCGTCGCACCCTACGCGGGTGCGTGGATTGAAATGTTAAGCCGGTAAATTTCCTCCGGCCTGCCACCGGGTCGCACCCTACGCGGGTGCGTGGATTGAAATGCTTGTAACATCATTCATGTTTTCACCCCCCTCGTCGCACCCTACGCGGGTGCGTGGATTGAAATATTCCAGAGCGTACTAATAACCCGTGGCGTTGAGTCGCACCCTACGCGGGTGCGTGGATTGAAATTGATGGGCCTCGGCCTCCTCACGCCCCGCCTTTAGGTCGCACCCTACGCGGGTGCGTGGATTGAAATAGTTGACCCCATCTGCGCGTTTGCAAGCCGTGAGTCGCACCCTACGCGGGTGCGTGGATTGAAATCCATTTCGGGTTATTTGCGTCAAAGGCCTGCGGGTCGCACCCTACGCGGGTGCGTGGATTGAAATCATATTGTTATAGAAGCACAGGCAGTCACTTCCGGGTCGCACCCTACGCGGGTGCGTGGATTGAAATAAAGCCACTGTTGGTATATCTATTACAAAAATTGGTCGCACCCTACGCGGGTGCGTGGATTGAAATCCGACGGGCAGAACATTGATATTGCGGCCTCGGGTCGCACCCTACGCGGGTGCGTGGATTGAAATTATGGGAGCTATAAAAAGTGTAAAGTCTTTTTAGTCGCACCCTACGCGGGTGCGTGGATTGAAATTATCTGATTTTCATAAGCTTAACCGTAAGGGTAGAGTCGCACCCTACGCGGGTGCGTGGATTGAAATTATTTGCCGAAGGACTTGTCCGGATATTACGCTGTCGCACCCTACGCGGGTGCGTGGATTGAAATTTTGACCTTGCATTAGGCAACGTCCCTTTTGGGGTCGCACCCTACGCGGGTGCGTGGATTGAAATTTTTTGTCGGAGCCTATAATATTAAAAATTATGTGTCGCACCCTACGCGGGTGCGTGGATTGAAATAAATTATTGTTATTTCTTAAATTAATCGCTCCTCGTCGCACCCTACGCGGGTGCGTGGATTGAAATCAAAGCAGCTTGAAAGCAAAAAACGTGACCTTGGTCGCACCCTACGCGGGTGCGTGGATTGAAATAATTTTTGCGCCGGCTGTTGTCGTTGAAAAACATGTCGCACCCTACGCGGGTGCGTGGATTGAAATCCAAAGCGCAAAATTAACATGAGGGAACAAATCAAGTCGCACCCTACGCGGGTGCGTGGATTGAAATCCTTATCCTTGCCGTTGTAGGCATTTTTGTAGCGTCGCACCCTACGCGGGTGCGTGGATTGAAATTCTGAATTGCTTAACCAGGCACAGCAGTATCTGGTCGCACCCTACGCGGGTGCGTGGATTGAAATATTTTTGCCGTCTTCCTCATCTCCTGTGCCTGTGGTCGCACCCTACGCGGGTGCGTGGATTGAAATTTCTACAAACGGTGAATAAAGGATTCCGTCCAAGGTCGCACCCTACGCGGGTGCGTGGATTGAAATTGTTTAGGCCGGAGGATTACATTTTTAACACAAGTCGCACCCTACGCGGGTGCGTGGATTGAAATGTTACCATACGGTACAAAGCCGTATCACTCAAATGTCGCACCCTACGCGGGTGCGTGGATTGAAATCCCTATCGCTCTTAAAATATCACGGCCATTATTTGTCGCACCCTACGCGGGTGCGTGGATTGAAATTTCATATCGCGGTGCAGCGGGAGCAGCACAGGCTGTCGCACCCTACGCGGGTGCGTGGATTGAAATTTAAAAGCACACCGCATAAAGGGCTGTATGTTATTGTCGCACCCTACGCGGGTGCGTGGATTGAAATTATTAAATTTTTTTTACACGAACAAGGGCAAAGCGTCGCACCCTACGCGGGTGCGTGGATTGAAATGCCGACATCCAGCCGTTTTGCCGCGCCTGCGCGGTCGCACCCTACGCGGGTGCGTGGATTGAAATATCAAAGCCGAACCCTTTACGCTTTGACTTTGTGTCGCACCCTACGCGGGTGCGTGGATTGAAATGTTTTCTGCCTGTATTTCCGCATTGCGGCATGAAGTCGCACCCTACGCGGGTGCGTGGATTGAAATAATTCCTGCGTCGGCCATTTCACCGATTGCCGCCGGTCGCACCCTACGCGGGTGCGTGGATTGAAATAGGTCCTTACCGGATCGCCGCATGCTCATTTGGTGGGTCGCACCCTACGCGGGTGCGTGGATTGAAATTTTACCGGCTCCCTGCATGTCATACTGCAGCTCAGGTCGCACCCTACGCGGGTGCGTGGATTGAAATTGTCTATTGCTGTTTTATAATACTTTTTGTCTACTGTCGCACCCTACGCGGGTGCGTGGATTGAAATCTGTTCCAGCAGGAGAGCGGCTTTTTCGCGCCATGTCGCACCCTACGCGGGTGCGTGGATTGAAATGGCGTATGATAAGCCGACTGTAAAGGAATTATCAACGTCGCACCCTACGCGGGTGCGTGGATTGAAATACGATATGAATATCCTCAGAATAGCTAAGATAGCGTCGCACCCTACGCGGGTGCGTGGATTGAAATTGAAGTCCTCATTTGTTTGCCATAAATGTGCAATGTCGCACCCTACGCGGGTGCGTGGATTGAAATAAGGTCACCCTCTTAGTGAGAAGATGGTTGGTTGGTCGCACCCTACGCGGGTGCGTGGATTGAAATTATAGTATCAAGTAAAGGACTATCGTGCCATGCGCGTCGCACCCTACGCGGGTGCGTGGATTGAAATCGGAGGTTGTCAGTTCGCCGCCATAAGGATATGGCGTCGCACCCTACGCGGGTGCGTGGATTGAAATCATGTCAGATATTACTTCTGTGGTTTTTTTGGGGTCGCACCCTACGCGGGTGCGTGGATTGAAATAAATCCATGCTCTTTTTTACTCTTTATATCTTAAGTCGCACCCTACGCGGGTGCGTGGATTGAAATGTTTTCAACGGTAGGAATAGGGGCTAAATCAATGTCGCACCCTACGCGGGTGCGTGGATTGAAATCTCCTGGGCTGAAAGCAACATACACAAGCAAATGGTCGCACCCTACGCGGGTGCGTGGATTGAAATCAAAGTACAAACCCTGCTCATAATTGCCCTCAATGAGTCGCACCCTACGCGGGTGCGTGGATTGAAATAACTTATTGATAACATCGTCAATTTTAGTATTCAGTCGCACCCTACGCGGGTGCGTGGATTGAAATGTCCAACTGGGGCTACGATAAGACGTCCTCCGCTGGTCGCACCCTACGCGGGTGCGTGGATTGAAATTTTTTCACCAATAGTCCGCCATATCCTTATGGCGGTCGCACCCTACGCGGGTGCGTGGATTGAAATTGACTATGGAGTAACAAAATTTACTGAAACAGAGTCGCACCCTACGCGGGTGCGTGGATTGAAATCACAGCAGGACTTGTCATCCTGGCTATCGTTGCAGTCGCACCCTACGCGGGTGCGTGGATTGAAATTTTTTCACCAATAGTCCGCCATATCCTTATGGCGGTCGCACCCTACGCGGGTGCGTGGATTGAAATTGACTATGGAGTAACAAAATTTACTGAAACAGAGTCGCACCCTACGCGGGTGCGTGGATTGAAATCACAGCAGGACTTGTCATCCTGGCTATCGTTGCAGTCGCACCCTACGCGGGTGCGTGGATTGAAATGTCAAGCCTGGGATTTCCAACAATATCAAGGATCGGTCGCACCCTACGCGGGTGCGTGGATTGAAATTGTTCGCACGTATTCGGCTGTAACCATAGAGAGGTCGCACCCTACGCGGGTGCGTGGATTGAAATTCTTGCAGGCCTCCTGCATACTTTACGGTTATAGTCGCACCCTACGCGGGTGCGTGGATTGAAATTGCATTAGACTGCTTACCGTCATTACTCGAAGAATGTCGCACCCTACGCGGGTGCGTGGATTGAAATCCCTTTGTGCCGAGACTTGTGTCAAGCCTTGCATGTCGCACCCTACGCGGGTGCGTGGATTGAAATTGTTAATTCAGGTACGCTTGGCAGTACATACCGTGTCGCACCCTACGCGGGTGCGTGGATTGAAATAACTTTGCTGATGATTTGATTGGCGCTTGCCTGGGTCGCACCCTACGCGGGTGCGTGGATTGAAATCATCAATTTGTCACCTAAATTGCTGAAGAATCCCGGTCGCACCCTACGCGGGTGCGTGGATTGAAATTTGTTGTTTAAGCAAATGAATTTTGAAACGATTAAGTCGCACCCTACGCGGGTGCGTGGATTGAAATACTCTACATTTTTTAATTAGTTAAGGCACAATCTGGTCGCACCCTACGCGGGTGCGTGGATTGAAATCCTGAAAGGCTTTGAAACTTGGTGCAAGCAAAAAAAGTCGCACCCTACGCGGGTGCGTGGATTGAAATCGCTTTACCCTGCTAGCTAAAGCGCTGAAAGACGGTCGCACCCTACGCGGGTGCGTGGATTGAAATCAAGTCCCTTTTCCGCAGAAACTGATTGCATTTCGTCGCACCCTACGCGGGTGCGTGGATTGAAATGATGTTAATCTTGTCTGCGGTATCTACGACCTGTATGTCGCACCCTACGCGGGTGCGTGGATTGAAATGCGGTAACCGTAACGCCATCCGCCAGCGTTCCGGAGTCGCACCCTACGCGGGTGCGTGGATTGAAATTGAAAACTGTGCCTATCAGCGGATGAAAGCGCAGGGTCGCACCCTACGCGGGTGCGTGGATTGAAATAGATACAAGGGTAAATTCTGCTGGATTACTCACACGTCGCACCCTACGCGGGTGCGTGGATTGAAATGGTTCCGCACTTCCGGGTACAAGACAAAGGACGGGTCGCACCCTACGCGGGTGCGTGGATTGAAATAATCAGAAAAACAGACTTCTCGCCATGCCCGAAGTCGCACCCTACGCGGGTGCGTGGATTGAAATGCAAAGGAAAAGCGTCTGATTCCCAAACAAGATGGTCGCACCCTACGCGGGTGCGTGGATTGAAATGACAAGTATGTGTTGGGTACGGATGAGGCTCTACCCCCGTCGCACCCTACGCGGGTGCGTGGATTGAAATCCATCTGTTTGCTGTATAGCAAAGCGTCCTTTACGGTCGCACCCTACGCGGGTGCGTGGATTGAAAT
>ENA-UOOE01003341-UOOE01003341.1-fermentation-metagenome-genome-assembly--contig:-NODE-3341-length-10242-cov-28.229901_pt1 | contig 10242 bp, 11 predicted proteins | sample MGYA00245776_ERZ724021 | MGnify/ENA primary metagenome ERZ724021 (study PRJEB28704, sample SAMN03018321) | fermentation metagenome | biome: anthropogenic terrestrial biome; feature: soil...
ATGAATTCGGCAATTATGAAAAGTTTTCAGCCGACGCAGAATCAAAAAGCGACATGTGAGGTTTCGAACCTGCATGTTGCTTTTTGTTTACCAAATTTGAAGTGTTTAGAGTGGCTGCGTCCAATACCGCATCAGTTTTTTAATAATTTTTTAAAAAGTTGCCCTCTTGATGGAAACTTTCACTTGTTTTTGCGGGTTAAGCGAGAGGATGTTTTTCCTATTTTAAAGGAGGCAACAAGATGACGGAAGAAAATTATAAGTATCGCACAAGTCCTCTTTTCCTTCGCAATCAGTTCAAAGGAAAAGGGAAACTACAGATGCCGGTTATTCCAAAATTTCAAATTCAATCGGATGATTTCAATGACTTACTTCTCATTGGTTTTGATAAAATCAGCGCAAATGATACAGAGCACTTCAACCGTATGGTTCATTTTTCCCTATACGATTACAAATTTGAGCGCGTTTGGAAAAAACCTAATGTCGATCTTGAAAAGCTGAAATGCTACCGTGCGGTGCTTTCTCCCGATTTTAGTATGTATATTGAAATGGCACCGGTTCTGCAGCTTTACAATACATTCCGAAATCGCTGGTGCGGTGCTTATTTTGCGTCCAAGGAAATTCGTGTCATTCCAACCGTGAGCTGGGGTGATGAGAATACATTTGAATTCTGCTTCGATGGAATTGAAAAAGGCTCCACAGTTGCGGTATCCACCTATATGGTGTCTGAACACGACAATCGCCAAGACCAGAAAGAGTTTTTCCTTAAGGGCTATAACGAGATGCTTCGCCGGATTGAACCGGAAAAGATTATCTGCTATAATACGCCGTTCCCCGAGATGCAGGGCAATATCGTATTTGTCGACTATGACCGCAGTTCATGGAAGTACATGGACGAAAACCCATATATACCATCCAAATACGCAAAATACATCTGCGGAGCGGAACCCATTCCGGCTGGAAGCAATCTCATTATCAAAAGCGGATATGTTGTAAATGAAAATGATAAGAATTATAATAACATTATTCAGACTGGAATGGGCAGCGCTTATGGCGCAATGTGGAAGCCCAACCCGGATAAACAAAATGAGGTAATTTTGTGGGGTCCGCCAAATACGATTCAGAAATATTATTTAGAAAACAGGAAAAAAACCAATGGCTATTGGGTATCTGTAAAATATGACAACAGAGGTTGGGCGGTCAAAACTCGGTATCATACAGATCATGATCAGCCGTGGGCACATACAAACCCTCATGATAAAATTATGAAATGGGATCCGAACAATGGAACACCGGATTTCTCAAATAAAGATATTAACTATCCTCCGGAAGAATATCCGAACGGAGCGCCTGAATTTAAGCCTTACAAATATAAAGGAGAGATTCCTATGATATTAACCGTTAACGGAGATGCCTATCAGTTTAAAACACTGAGCGAATTCAAAAGCAGTATGTCAAGAGGCGGAGACGTTGAATTTGAGTGGAAAGGAATCGACTACACCATCAGTTCAGTCTGGCCGAACGGCAAAATGAAATTTTCGGCTGGACCGTGTACCCGCGTAGAAAAAGACTGTACCGTTTACGATACCGTCGATGAACTTTTGGAATATAAAGTCGGCGGCGACAGACTGCGGGATATTATCACACAGGCAGAAATTATCGACAGAACATTGTAAACAACTGTTCTTTTGCATTAAGCAGCAAAAAAGAAAATGCTTTCGTGACTCTTTTTGTGTCGCCTATTTTAATTTTGAACGATAAAATAGAAAAAAAGAGGCGCAGCCGTGGAGGAATGACTCTACGGCTGCGCTGTTATTCTGGGAATGATTTTAACGAGGGCAGGTTCCGCAAAGCTCTCAGCCGGCAACCTGCGCCCGCCGGGGGAACTCCAAACCCATGCGTGCCGCGGATTGGAATTATTGGCGCGCGGTATGGCACCGGTTTCCGGAGATCGTCGGCGCTGTAGGGGCCGCGCTGATTGGTTTGGAAAGTATGGGGCTATAAGCAAACGGGAAGGGGCGGAAAAAATCCGCCCCTTCTTTAACAGCTTTCAAGAAAAATGGACTGTGCTTCCGCTCGCTATCTTGCATAATTTCCCGTCAGCATCAACCCAAACATCCAGGTAAGACGGGTTGAAGGCTGTCTGGCCATCTGCCGTAAAACGCAGCCCACGCACGGCATTGATATAATCGACGATTTCAATATTGGTTGCATACCAGATGTCGTCCCTGCCGCCCATCATCTTACAGAAGCTTTCTATGAGATTCCAGTTCGAATTCCGGTCAAACTCAAAACTGTGCCCCCAAACATACAGAAGCATGTAAGTCCATTCGTTTGATTCCTGCAGGAACCTTTTCCCCGTTTCCAGAAGATGATCAGTATGGTGGCATGTGCTGTCCCAGCGGAGGAAATCCGGGGCAATACGGAAATCGTAACTTGAAGAAGCGGTCCTGCAATACTCAATGCCAAGGGAATGTAGGATTTTTAGGATCGATTGGTTGAACCTGCCAAACGGATAGGACATGCCGCGAACCGGATACCCAACGAGATCTTCCAGGTTTTCCCGATCTTTTTGGATTTCGTTTCCAGCCATATTTTCAGGGATTGCCGTAAGGTCAAAATGGTTCACCGTGTGGGCAGCCACCTCATGCCCTTTGTAGAGCGCCGCAACCTCTTTCTGCCCAATATAGCCGTCGGTGCCTAGTTTCCCCGAATTCAGGTGGAATGTCCCGCGGATCCCGTTTTTGTTGAAAATATCCACTAGTTTCCGGTCAAAACACATTCCGTCATCGTAGCTCATGGTTAAGGCTTTTCTTTTGCCACCAGGGAAAACATTGAATGTTAGCTTAGCCATTTAAAAAACTCCTTTCGCATTTTAAAATGGAATTGCTGTAGAGAAAAAGCAGGAATGTTTTTATCTCATCATGAAAACAGAAACATCGTTGATGGGCTTCAACTTTGCGGCCGGAATAAAATCGTCACCGAGGTCTTCCCCGTTCAGCGTAATCCGCGCTTTGCCGCCCTGCGCCCCTTCGGAATTGTCCACTGTTATGTTCAGAATTTTGCCGCGGAATACTTTCCTCATGGAGAACCCTTTCCACGAGGATGGGATGGACGGGTTGATGACAATGCCTTTTAGAACCGGCCGCAGCCCCAGGATACCTTTAACACAGCCGACCATAACGGTCGATGCGGTCCCGGTCAGCCAATGGACGTGCGCCCTGCCATAGTTCGGGCTGTATTTTCCTTCCGTAAACTGGCCATGGACATAAGGCTCAATCCTTCGGATCTCCGCCTTGCTGTTCATTGTCGCCGGGCTGCTTTCCTCAAAATACCGGAAAGCCATGTCCCCTCTGCCCAAAAGGGATTCCGCCAAAATCAGCCACCCCTGCGGCTGGGAGCAAATGCCGCCGTTCCCTTTTGTGGAAGCATTGAACAACAGCATTCCGGCACCGCTGAACGCATGGCTTTGGTAAGGTGGATCGAGCAGCATGGCGCCATACTCCGTATTCAGCCGTTTTGCAACCTTATCCAGCACAGCACTGCCCTGGGTACGGTCGGCACAGCCGCTAATGACTGCCCAGCTCTGCGGGCTCAGCCAGAAGTTAGCTTCCGGATCCCCTTTTGAGCCAACTTTCTTTCCGTCCTCGCAAATTCCGCGGATAAACTGATCCCCTTCCCAGCAGCCCGTGGGCACCCTTGTGGCCCAGACTGAACTGAATGGCGCGCTTTAGATGATCATAAACCGGCGCTTCCCCTTTGTTGGCAAATGGGAGCACTTCATTTAAGAAGCCCATACTGCCACTGCCGGTCTCGCACACATACCCCCAGATAGTCGGGAAAAGCCACAGGGCATCGTCGGCCCGGTACGGGTCATAGTGGTAGCCTTCATCCCCAGAATAAAGCAGAACTCCCTGCTTTCACCCGGGGCCAGTTTTAGGTCAGTCTGCAGAGCGCCGCACGGGTTCCCGTTAAAATTCAGCTTATTGCCGCAGCTGCCTCGTTCCACCGCTTCGGGGTTTGCATAGGAGCGGTACCGGCCGAAAACTCATCCCGGTCGCCGCAGTAAGAAGTGACCTTGGAACCAGCCAAAGCGAAAAAGCGCTCTAACCCGCTGGAGCCGTCAGCTTGCCTACCGCAGTTTTCATTGCATGTCTGGAGGATCATCTTTCCCCCCTTAGAATACGTGCGGGTAATAAACTGGGTATACTGCAAGTTAATACCATCCTATTCGTAATTGCTGCTGGCCGTAAGCTCGGCATAGCCGAACGCGGACAGGTTCCGTGCTTGGGCCCCGGCATTCTGCACCCGGACACGCCAGACTTCATAGGTTTTGTGGAGTGGAACATAGTACAAAACTTCTGTCTTAATACTGGAATATTCCGATGAGATCACTGTGTAGGATGTACCGTGGCGGCATTCGCTTTTGTATTTCTCCAAGGGCTTGCCAACAGGCTGCCAGGAAGTGGACCAATAATCCCCGCTGTCCCTGTCATAAAGATAAATATACCTGCCAGGCTGATCCTTATAGTTAAACCGGTAGCGAAGGATCCTGCCGTTTGCGCCCGACTGAACGAAACTGTACCCGCCGGCGTTATTGGATATAATTGCCCCATACATGGGTGAACTGGCCCATGGCTCAGGAGTATCTGGCCTTGTAATAACATATTACCTGTTTTCATCATCGAAATATCCATACTTCATGCAGCAACACTTCCTTTTCAGTTATAGAATAAACCATCTTTTTTGAATTTACAATAGCCGAATCAAGAACTATGCTGTAGATTTAAACTGTTATCTCTTTCTTTTAGGGGAATTTAGCAGTATGATATTTTTGCTGTTTTCAGGCATCCTAGCAGGAGGCCTGGTTAAAAGCAATGGAGGGGATTTTTATGGCGCTTGTTGATCTTCCAATCGAAAAAAAGCATTTATGTTAATTGAGCCCGGCCCTGTCCTTCTCGTAACAACCCAAAGCCATGGGAAGAAGAATATCATGACCATCACTTGGCACATGGTATTGGATTTTACGCCGAGGATAGCCCTTGCCACTGGCACGTGGAATTACTCCTACCGCGCTCTGAGGGAAACAAAGGAATGTGTCCTTTCCATCCCGGCGGTTGATTTGGCGGAAAAGGCCGTGCCCATTGGGGACTGTTCGGGGGCCAATGTGGACAAGTTCCGGAAATTCGGGTTGACCCCGCTTCCGGCCGCTACGGGGAAAGCCCCGCTGATTGCCGAATGCCTGGCCGACCTCGAATGCCGTGTACCGGATACATGGAGTCCCCCGGGATATTCCTCCTGCAAGGGACGCATGCATGGATAAACCCGGATCGGAAAGAACGCCGGACGTTCCATGCAAACGGCGACGGTACTTTCGAGCGGATGATGGTGCAGAAGCCGCAATACAGGCGTGAGGAATGGCCTCCCGCCCCGCCGAAAGGCCACCCCGAGCACTCCCGTAACTGTTACCGCGGCCTAATCATCACACCGAAGGTCGTAAAACCGGAGTGATAACGTTCTGGCTTGTTTAGGATGAACCCGTGTGATGATACTCTATGAAAAAACAACATATAAATTCTTGAATGGAGTAACTAAAGTGAAGGATATTTTTAATGGAAACATAAAGCATGAATATATTGGGCAAGCAATAAAATAGAACAATGTAAGCATAACACGAGATTGTGATTTTTAGCCAAAAATCAATACGACCATTTTAAGGGCAATCGAGAAATCGGTTGCCCGTTTCTATGTCAACATGGAAAGGAGAAAAAATGAAACTTGTAATCAGTGAAAAGCCCTCAGTTGCTCAAAGTATTGCGGTCGTGATCGGCGCGAAGCAGCACGGCGACGGGTTTCTGGAGGGCGGCAGCTTCCAGCGCCTCAATGTTTGGGGCAATTTTCTCAGCGAGGTCAGTCAGCATTTCCGCCAGAGCCTTAGCCAGCCGCAGCTTGCGGCGCACATTGCCAGAAAGGGAATGACTGAACCGCTTCAAAATCTACGATTATAATCAGGCGTATACACTGTATTTGAATACATGAAGCTTTTTACAACACTGTACGTATCCCATAGCCACTGTAATTTTGTATTTTCTGATCCACAACGAGACATCAAAATCCGGACAAAACATATATAAGTTGCAAATTATTCGGATGCTTTCGGCACGGAGCCGGCTGTCAAAATGATGGAACCGACTTGATCCTGATCAAACGAAAACAGCCGGTTTCCCTTTAACCGGAATGTGCCTTTTCCGGTTGTATCATCCGCGGGGAGGCTGAAAAAGCCTTTTGACAAAAACTGATTTCCGTTCCATTCAAAAACACGGATTTTCCCGCTGTCAAAAAAGCATAGGATAGTTTGGCCCGATACTTCAAAGCACGCTGTGGCGTGTGAGTCTTTTGGAACGGGCGCGGCGGGTCTGCGCTGGGCTAATTTGGATGAATCCGTATCATAATATAGCAATTCCGGATGAAAGGAATCCAGCCGCGAATCACAGTCGTATCCTTTGTACAGAATAAGAAAATTCCCGCTGTGTGCGGCTTTCAAAATTTCATTCATCTTTTGCGGGGAAAGCAGCCGTTTGGAAAATCGACCACCCGGCGATACAGCGGCAATCCAGGTCCCGGAGGAATCTGCAAACGTAAAGCAGAAACACTGCTTCTGGCTCTCCCACCATCCCTTGTTCTCAATCAGGTCAGGCGTGTCTGCCAAAACAGCGATTGGGGCACTGGTGTGCTTCTTTTTATCATAGGCCAAAAGGCTGGTCCGGCTGTCTTCGTACGCATAACAATAAATTTCAGAATTGTCTTCCCCAATAGCGGAACATCTGGCATGGTGCAGCGGATATACGGCCAGCTGTTTTCCATCTGCTATCAACGTATCCTGACGGCCATAGACAAGGAAATAATCTCCAAATGACGATACTGGCATTACTTGAGAGGATGCGGAGACATCTTTTTCCCTGACTTCCGCAGTGGAACTGCGATTTGTCGTCAAATTTCGATAATGAAAGATGACTTTCCCGCTGCCTGCTTGGCAGGAAACAAGAGAATTGTCATAATCCGATGGATGACAAGGCTGCGAGCAGCTGCAGAGACTCAGAAGAACAGCAGACAGAAAAAATGCGCACCCTATGGTCCGGAACAAGCTCTGACCTTTCATTTTAAATTCTCCTTATATCCTGTTTGATCCACCGTCTTGCGAATGCACCGATTGACTTGAAAAGCCGAAAGAATAAGGAAAATACAAACGGAAAGGACAAAATTCACGAGAAGATAAAGCGGCCAATAGGTGGTAATGAGATCAAAACCGGTGCAGGCCTGGATGATACGGAATACGGCAAGGAACACCGTACTGCTGACTGCGAAGGACAAAAGACCGTAATACAAGAATTCCAGTACGAACAGCGCAAACGTCGTCCGTCTGCTGGCCCCGAACAGATAAAACAAGGTCAAATCCCTTTTTCTCATCTCCAGAATCGTCTGGATGCTGTGGTGAAGGCTGATGCAGCTGATTACAAAAAGGATCACCGCGATGATGCTGCTGACCGCGATGAGCATGACAGCATACTGCGGCAGCTCCTTGGTCGTTTTCAGCGCATAATGGACAACTGTGCCTGGAAAATCTTTTTCAATGCTGCTTTCCACGGCCTTTAATCGGTTCACATCCGGAACTACTGCGATCATCCGGTCACTGGCAGCAGAATCACCTGTTGACATCTTCTGCGCAATGTGCTCTGCCGTCTTTTCATCAATAATCAGCAGATGATCCGGGAACAGATCATTGGCCTCAAAATGATAGACAGCGGTCACTTTTCGGTGATAACTTACGATTTTCCCTTTCGGGTCATTGGGCAGCGCTTCACCTTCCTCAAAGCTGACATCGCTGTGGACTGGAAATAAGTTTTGGTCGGTGTTCGGTATCAGCAAAAATTCCGAATCGTTCACCGGAGCATCCACCCCAAAATAAGAGAGGCTGGCATTGGGAACGCCCAGCACTGTGTAAACCTGCGCATTGGCGCCGTTTTCGTTTTGGAGCTGCACCGGATGAGAAAAATCGACAAAGGCGGATTTTACATACGGAGTCTTTGCAATTTTATTTTTCATTTGGATGAGGTCTGTGTTGGACTGGACTTTCTTGGGCAGAATCTCCATAAAATACAGCGACTGATTATTCACCACGGAGGCATTGAGATTCTGTGTAATCGAAAGGAGAAAACCCAAAATAAAATCAAAGACAAACAAAAAGGCTGCGAAGGAAAGCACCACAGAAATGGATTTTTTGAAGTTCCTTTTGAAAAACAGGGATGACCATTTCAGCAGGTCAACCATTCTGCACCACCCCGTTTTCTAACCGGAGCATTTGGTCGGCAAGGGAATCAAACACATCATCATGGGTGACAATAAACAGCGTAACTCCGGATGCCTTTAATTTTTGAAACGCTTTCCAAGTAATTCCGATATTCTCTGCATCAATATTCGAAGACGGCTCATCCGCAAAGATAATCTTTCTGGGAAACAAAAGAGCTCTGACGATGGCAACCCGCTGGCGTTCCCCGCCGGACAGCAGTTTTGCTTTGGTATCCTGTTTGTCAAGAATCTGAAACTCAGACAGCAGCTGTTGAATCGCTGCTGGGTTCTTTTCGGCCGTTTCTGCCTGAGTAATCGCCATATAGACTTCTAAGTTTTCCAAAACCGTAAGTTCTTCAAACAAATCATATTCCTGAAAAATATAGCCGATTGTATTCCGTTTTAAAGTCTGTCTCTCTTCCGGCTGAAATGTTTTGCTGTTCTTTCCATAATAGTAGAGATCGCCTTGGTCTGCAGGCTCCAGCATCGCGCAGATGTTCAGAAGCGTTGTCTTCCCCGAACCGGATTTTCCTTTCATCACCATTGTCTGCCCTGGATACAAGGTCATCTCTACATCCTGCAGCACGCATTGGCTTCCATAGCTCTTTCTGACATGCTTTAATTCGATCACAGCTTTCATACGGTTGACTCCTCATTAATATAATAATTTAGAAATAGTCCTTGGAAAGTTGCATTTATATTTACAGATTTATAAGTATTATTCGAAAAATATCCGCCATCAGCACGGTGTAAGTACAAAATATTATTTAGGTTTTCCTTTTGATTGGTAGTGAGCGTATAATTATATGTTTTGATTGTATCCACTAGATCAAATATCAATTGAATTTGTATTGATTCATTTTCTTTTCCGATTGACTTTATGAATGAATCTACATCTGCTTCAGATAAAGCCACATCATTGTTCCCACGAATTTGTTTTATATCCATTATTAGACATTTAGCCAATTGATATTGAGAAATGTTACTACTATTGTAAAAATCAATAATTTTTTTATAAAGTTTATCACGCTGTTTTAATTTCAACATTTCAGACAGTTTGTACATATAACAAAATTCATAATAATTTCCTTCAGAAATAGTAGTAGAAAGCATTCTGTCTGCAAAAAATTCTGCAGAACTATTTGATATCTTAACAACACTATTCATTAATTTTGAATAGTGTTGTTTCAATAAATACGCATAATATAATTCAGTGGGAGATTTGATATTTTGCAAAGTACTACTATCGGTGAATAATGTCTTTAGTGCACTAGTTGGTATAATTATCCCCATATAATCGCATATTGAGATAAAAGAATAAATTCTCTGATAATTTGGGACCATTTGCGTTCTCAATGCATAGACACAATTAGCACTTGGTATTTTTTTATATAAGTATATGTAATGATAGAAAGTTGGTTAGCCGGTATCATTTGATACAATAAGAACATAAAATATAATGGCAAAGAGCTCTTATAAGACTTCAAAATATTATTTAAATAATCTATATCGATATACACAAGGTAGTTTTGGTCATATATATAAAGGATATCAGATCCTATAATATATTGTAATGGATCATTCTTCTTAATGCTTTTGTTGTATACATCTAAAACTTTTTTATTATTTTCTTCATTTAAAAGTAATTTCTTGAGTGTAAAAAAATACATTAAATAAATAGTTTTTTCATCCGAAGTAAGTCTGTTTAATTTTATGCTTTGAGGATCAATCTTCAAAATCAGCGGTGCAAAATCTCGGCCTAAATTTGCTTTCCGATTAATCTCTGCAATCTTAAATAAAGAATCGAGGTAGCCAACAGTATAAATATCATCTGCATTTTTCTGATAGGTATCTATAACTAAGTCAAGCATATTTTTGAAATCTGTATCAGTCTTTAAC
>ENA-UOOE01003343-UOOE01003343.1-fermentation-metagenome-genome-assembly--contig:-NODE-3343-length-10239-cov-5.401316_pt1 | contig 10239 bp, 9 predicted proteins | sample MGYA00245776_ERZ724021 | MGnify/ENA primary metagenome ERZ724021 (study PRJEB28704, sample SAMN03018321) | fermentation metagenome | biome: anthropogenic terrestrial biome; feature: soil; material...
TCCTCCCCTGTTTGTGAGAACGTAGTCAGTTCTCAAAGCAGCGTTCTTTTTAACTTTAACTAAAAGTTTTCCTTGCTGAGATTCGAGCCAAATTTCTTCATCTTCTTCAATATTTTTTTCTTTTAGAACTTTAGGATGTACCTGCAATGATAAAACACCAGTTCCGTGTTCATTTTCAGGTATTTCTGAACCTATCCATCCTCGGGGGCTGACTGATAATAAACGAAGGTTAAATTCATTATTTTGTCTGTAATTTCTGTTTAATTTTATATTTCCATTTTTAATGTTAGATTTTCCGGGGAATTCATATTTTCCTGATTTAGTTTTGAAATTCCCATCTGAAAACGGGGTAATTGGGGCTGAAGGGAATCTGTGAGGCTTTTTTAGGAGTTCTTCCAATGTTATTCCCTCATCGATTATGGGGTTTGCCAGTTTACTCAGCCAATCACGTGGTGATCCAGCCATTTCATCTTTAAAACCCAATTTTGTTGCTAGTTCTTGGAATATCATTAACTCCGATCTAGATTCACCAAGAGGCTCTATCACTGGATTCAGGGGGGATATCCAGTTATGACCATAGCTTCCCACCAGATCTTCATCTTCCAAAAAAGTGGTTGCAGGTAAAAAGAGGTTTGCTACATCTGCAGTGTCATTTAGGATATGATCTACAATTATAACATCATCAACACTTTGAAACGCTTTTTTTACGCGGGATGAGTTGGCTAACATGGCCAAGGGATTCCCTGCAGTGATGAAGATAAGTTTAATAGGTGGATCTTGCATTTTGAGAATAGATTTACCGGCAATGGGTATGGGAATTTTCCTTTGATTAGGTGTCTGGACGTCAAGTGCATACTGGTGGTCAAAATATCCATATTCATCAAAACCATGACTTACGCCCCCACCAGTTTTACCTATATTTCCCGTAATGGCGGCCAATGCATCGATGAAACGGAAAGTCAGATGACTTTGCTGGTAACGCTGTAATCCCCAACCTAAAATTATACTACTGGGATTACCTGTTGCGTACAATCTTGTGATTTCATATAATTCATTTAAGGGAATATCAGTTATCTTGGAAAGTTCATTCAGGCTGTAATCATTTAAAAACTCAACATAATCCTTGAAATATTTAGTATGGTTGGTTATGAATTTTTCATCTAAACATCCATTTTTTAATAGTATTATGGTCATGGCCATTGCTAAAAAACCATCAGATCCTGGAGCAGGTTGTAGGTGTATATCTGATCTTTTAGCTGTTTCACTGCTGACAGGGTCAATTGTTATCAGTTTAGCACCTTTTTTTCGTGCATTAAGAATGATTTTCCACAAGTGAATATCAGTAACCGCTGGATTCCTTCCCCATATCAATATAACGTTGCTTTTAAGGTGATCGGTCGGGTCATGGGAAAGTCTCACTCCCATATCCATTTCTTGACCTGCTTGACCTGTTCCTCCACAAATTGATCCGTAAAGGGTGGAAACACCACCTAACAAGTTAAAAAAACGTCGGTTAATAATTCTAAGAGCAGTTCTGGCTCCATACCCTTGATAGTAAAGGATGGATTGACTCCCATAATTTTCACAGGCATTTCTTATTTTGTTGGCAGTTATATCTAGAGCTTCATCCCAGCTTATTTTGGTCCAGTTTCCATCTTCTTTTTTCAGTGGGTGCAATATTCTTCTCTTACTGTAAAACCTTTTTTTTAAATAATTTCTAGTGTTTCCACAAATAAAACCACATGTAATCTCATGCTCAGGGTTCCCTTGGAGATTAGTTATCCTTCCATTATCTACTTGTGCCATCATGCTGCACGTTCCAGGGCAGTCAGCTGTACATGTGGTTAAAACTTCCCTCATGATATCCCTTCTCTGCTTTATATTGATTTTTAATCGTTTCAACTTTTTTTTAAAGATTTTCCAAAAGAATCTTTTTTGGATCTAATATTTTTTTGGATCTAATATTCCAATCGTGTTTATGTGGGTTATTAAAAGAATATTAAAAAATAAAGAAGAATCAGGTATTCAAAATTTATTCACTTATAGTTATGGCTGAAGAAGGACATAAGTCCTGGCACAGTTCACATAGAGTACATTCGACCCCTGATCCAGCAGTTATTCCATCATTTTCCAGCTTAAAAATGGACATAGGGCAGGAATCCACACATTCAGCACATTCTTTTCCATCACATTTATTATGATCAATCTCTATTTTGGGCATCTTTTTCCTCCACATTATTATTTGATTTTATTTCCTGGATAACTAAAGTAAGATAACTTGTTATTGCGTTAGTTATGGTATTATTTTTAGATTCTACTACTTCAATTCCATTTTCCAGTAATTTTTGACGGGGTTCGTCACCAATTCTTCTGCAAAAAACTACTTTACAATCTTTCAGGATTTCTAAGCCTCTTTTCCAGCGATATTCATGATCGTAAATGGGGTTTTTACTTTTTTCCCTTAATTCTACAAATTCAAGACCACTTTTCCCCATCTGGAAGATGAGGAAGTGCTGGGCCTGTCCAAAGTGTTGGTCTACTCTTTCCCCATCGCTAGAGGCAACTGCTATCTTCATTTAATCCTCCAGGGGATAGGTTTTAACATTATTTGCTATTTATCCCCTTACTTTTTTTGTTCACTTATTCTGCCTCATTTTTCTCTCTATTTATTATAATTGCGATTTTGGGACATATTTCTAAACATTCCTTACACATTTTACAGTAGAGGGGGGATGTGACTTTTACACCATCATCTCTGGTGGTGAAAACATTATTGGGACATACATACGCACATTTAGAACACTTTGATCCAATGCAAAGTTTTTGATCCAATATGATATTGATCATTCCCTTTCACCCTGTCCTGATTAAGTTTCTTTATCTTATTCCCATCTAATCTATAACTCGTAACCCGCTTCATCATAGTAATATTGGATTATAGTGTTTGTTAACTGGTCTAAAAGACTTAAACCACCCTTATAGCCTAAAATACAGATTCTTTGAGCACCAACTCTATCAAAAATAGGGAATCCTACTCTGACCAGTGGTATATCTTCAGCAACAGCTATACGACCTCCATATGAGTTTCCCATCAACAGATCTGCTCCTGTTTTTTTAACCTGCTGGTGCAGGTCATATAGATCTCCACCATTGATCACCACGGGGTCATGGCTTGTTTTGGCGGTTATCTTTTTGATATCTTCCTGGAACTGGTTACTTTTAGTCCCAGTAGCAATAATTGATGGTTCCATACCCAGTTCAACCACAAAACTAACCAAACCCGTGACCAAGTCAGGGTCTCCATAGATGGCCAATCTCTGTTCATGGGTATAGGCTTGTGAATCAACCATTCCATCCAACAATCGCCCACGGTCGCGTTCCAGTGTGGGTGGAATGTTTTCAACATAGTTGAGGGAGGAAAGAGTTTCAATAAACTTATCAGTGTTTTCCAGCCCTATTGGGAGGGGTAATATAGCATGGGGTACACCGAATCTTTTATTTAATAACTTTCCTCCCGAACTTGCATGTTGTGATAGGGTTAATGTAATTTTGGAATTAGCAGCCTGTCTGATTTCATCTAAAGTTATTCCCCTAGAAGGTAAAAATTCAACAGAACCAGTTAGAGGTGCATTAAGTGATTCTGAATTGTCAGTAAAGATAATGCCATTAATTTCCATTAATTTGATGAGTTCTTTAATTTCTTCCACATCTGCAGGGGACAAGTTCCCAGGGATAAGGTTAATCATGTCCGGGTCATGTTCACTTTCGGGAGGTAAGGTGAGATTCTCTAGAAGTGAAACAATGGTTTTATCATAACCTTCCACATGAGAACCACTGTAACTGGGCGTGGAAATTGACACTACGGGTGGAAATTTTTCTCCATGATTTTTAAGGTAAGATTCACGGAATTTCTTTATTATTCCTTCTACATCATCGCCGATGGTTTCAGTAAGACAACTGGAGGTAACACCAATCAAAGTGGGATTATATTGTATTTTAATAGTCTCCAATGCTTTTATTAGGTTTTCTTCACCCCCATAAACTACTGTGCCTTCACTTAAAGAAGTTGATGACACGTTAACTGGCTCCCTGAAATGACGACATAGCTGAAATCTCATGTAAGTACTGCATCCTTGTGAACCATGAATAAGGGGCATGGCGCCTTCAATACCTAAAAGTGCTTGGACTGCACCCATTGGTTGGCACATTCTACAGGGATTAACTACTGCAAATTTTTTCTGATAGGGGGGTTCAGACTTTTTATTACCTCCCAATTCATCAGAGAATGGTTCGTTTTTACTATTCAGAGCCTTGTACAATTTCAGTCACCTCCTCTTTTGGTTTCTTTTCTATAGATCTGGCAGTGAAAATATCAGTTTTAGTTGGCGCTTTAATTTTAGGAGATAAATTCCATACTGGGCTGGAAACTGCACGATCAACTTCGCGGGCGAAGTTTAAAAACCCTTTAAAACCAGCAAAAGCACTAATGCGGTCATGGTTGAAGTCACAAAAAGCAACTCCCATTTTCAGTGATAAATACTTTTCTTTAGCTCCTGAAACCAATAAATCGGGCTTATATTTGTCTAAAAGTCGAGCTAGTTCCATGGCATTGGCATCGTCTACAACCAGTGTTCCATCCCGTACAGTTTCTTTGATTCGCTGGTAATCTTCAGGAAGGCCGTTTTGAGTTCCGGTCAATAAAACTTTCATTCCCAGTTCCTCAAATGCTCGGATAAGGGACCAAGCCTTATTCCCTCCTACGTATACTGCTACTGTTTTACCACTTAAATGTTGGCGGTATGGGGTGATAGACTCTTCTACACGTTCTGTTTCTGATTTAATAATTTTTTCAACTGTTTCTATCATTTGGGGGTCTTTAAAAAATTTAGCAATGGCCCTTAATGAGGTTGAGGTTTCCTCCACTCCGAAAAAATTCACTCTTATCTGGGGAATGTTATAGAGTTCTTCCATGGCATCTGCCAGGTAACGAGATGATTTTTGGCACTGTACCAAGTTTAACTTGGCTAAATTAGCCTGGGCTATTTCTTCAACTGTAGAATCTCCAGTTACCACCGCCTGTATGGAAACACCTATGTTTTTCAGGAGTGGTTTAATTGCCCAGAAATCTCCCGCAACATTGAATTCTCCCAGGATATTCAGGCTATGATCTATGTCCTGGTGGTCTTTCACTTCATTCCTCTTTACGTTACCTTTATTCTGGGGAGGTTCAGTTCCAATAAGATACTCCAGAAGAGCATCACATGCTAGTTGATGGCCTAAAGATTTGTTAACACTCCTGAAACCTTCTGATTGTACAGGTATAACTCTTGAACCTGTGATTTTCCCTGCTTCACTGCAAACACTTTTAAGATCATCTCCAATTAATCCTACTACGCAAGTGGCATAGACGAATATGGCAGCGGGCTCAAAAATCTGGTTCAACTCTATTATAGTTTCCAAGAGTTTTTTCTCCCCACCAAATACAATATCTTTTTCTTGGAGATCAGTTGAAAACCCATTACGGTAAAGTTCAGAACCAGAAGAACGGGTTCCCCGAATATCCCATGTACAGGATGCACATCCCAGTGGGCCGTGTACCAAGTGGATGGCGTCAGTAATGGGCATTAAAACCACTCTAGCCCCACCATAGACGCAGGATCGTTGGGTGACCATTCCTGGAACACTAACCTCATTACAGGAAGGAATTGAATTTGTCCCATCTTTTTTAACACACATGTGTTTTTTTCGAGATTTAAGAGTCTTTATAATCTCTTCTGGAATTTCAGGAACCTTTATACTCATTTTAGATTCCTTCAAAATTTCAATGTTCGGCAAATCATCGGAAAACATGGATTGATTCTCTTTTTCCTGATCCTGTTGACGATTACTATTTTTATTTTGCATTAGATGACCATTAATTTGTATTAACTATTTCTAAGACATTCACGTTATTTTTTTGAAATTTAAAAAATATAATGATGTTCACTGTTGTAATTTCCAGTGTTCTTTGTCATAATATTTTTCAAACACAGTATTGGTTATTCTGTCTATCAAGTTAACTGAACCATTATATCCAACAATAGGGATTCTATGATAACCTACTCGATCATATACTGGATATCCAACTCTTATCAGTGGAATATCTAGCTGTTTAGCAAATAATCTGCCATCAGAGTGTCCAATCATTAGTTCCACTGGATCTTCTTCCAGTAGAACTTCTAAAGCTCTTAAATCACTTCCTATCATTACATCAACGGGTTCATCAGATTCTTTAGCCACTGTTTCCATTTCACTGACGAATTCTGGGTTTTCAACTCCAGTACAAACCACTGATGGGATCATACCCAGTTCGCATACAAAACGGGCAATACCTGCACTTATGGCCGGGTCTCCGAATATGGCTACTTTTCTCCCGAAAAGATATCTTGATGAGAGATCAGCCATTGAATCAATTAACAGTCCTCTTTCATCTAAAATGGAATCCGGGATCTCTAAGTCGGTAAATTTCTTTAAATTTCGAATGAAATTGTCTGTATTATGAACTCCTATAGGTATAGGGCCCACTGCAGCAGGGACATTGTATTTTTTTTCCAGTGTTTCCGCACCAGAACCTGCATATCCGCATAAGGATATAGTTCCCAGACTGTTAGAAGAATCAGATATCTCTTCAACAGCGGTTCCTCCTTTGGGATAAAATGGTTTCGTTTCTGTTACAGAAGGTCGCAGTGGTGAATCAAATGGATCCGAGATATCGGTAAGAACAATTCCTTCAACTCCCATTAAGCTTAAAATATGTTTTATTTCTCGGATATCTCCCGGATTCACTATTCCGGGGATTATATTAATTTTTCCATTGGAATCGGTAGGATCCTCAGCTAAGTTATTAACTAAAGCTTTAATGGCATTATCATAACCTTTAAAATGGGTTTCAACAAAACTGGGGGTGCTTATGGGCACAATTTTTATTTTTCCTGCTTCTACTTCTCCCATTTTTTGTTTCAGTTCTTCCTGGGCTATTTTTATGAAACCCTCCATGTCATCCCCAATAATTTCACTGGAACAGGTACTTATGGCACCTATTACACTGGGTTTGAATCGGCTTGCCAGGTTTCCGATACCAGATATAAGGTTTTTCCTTCCACCGAAGACAGCAGCGTCTTCGTGCAGTGATGTTACTGCAATTTCCGATGGTTCACGAAAATGGCGTGAAAATGAATATCGGACAAATGTGGAGCATCCTTGAGAACCATGGACTAATGGGAGTCCTCTCCTTATCCCTGCAACTGCGTACATGGCACCCATTGGCTGACAAGTAACCAGGGGATTAATTACTGCAGTTCGATCCCTTTTCATTACATTGGCACAGCTCATTATAGGACCTCCTTTTGTTTTTCTTTTTTAGGGGCATTTATCTCTGTATTTTGTTTTATTCCATCTATTTCTGCCTCTAATTCTTCTTCATTATCTATTTCTTCAAATTCCAGCATGTTCCACACAGGGCTGTATATGGATGCGTATATGTCCTGAGCCAGGTTCAAGAATCCTTCAAAGCCCATATAGGGACCATTTTCGTATGAATGGATTAAAACGCAGGGAACTCCTAATTTATGGGCTATGTACTTCTCTTTTATGCCGGAAAGGATTATGTCAGGTTTGTAGACTTCAATGATCTCCTCAAGTTCCAAAGAGTTGGGATCGTCTATTATAACGGTTCCTTCGCCTACACGCTCTTTGATCTTTTCATATCCATCTTCGTGTTCAAACATGGTTGAAACTGCAACAGTTTCCATTCCAAGGTGATCTTTTAATGGTTCGGGAAGGTGCCAGTTTTTAGGTCCTCCTGAAAATACCCAGACAGTTTTACCCTGTAGTTTCTCTTTATAGAAATCTAATTTCGGTTGTATTTCTGCCATTTCACGTTTTATGAGTTTTTCTGCATTTTCTTCGAGTCCAAAATATTTAGCTACTGTCATCAAGTTTTCTGCACAGTATTTTGGCCCGAAAAAGTCTACTTTAATGTAGGGGATACCATATTTTTCTTCGATTAAGTCTGCAATGTAGGTGGCTGATCTCTGGCACCTCACTAGACTTAATTTAGCCCGATGCATCCAGCATATCTCGTCATGACTACAATCTCCAGTGAATTTGGAGAGTAGGTTAATTCCAATTTCGTCAAAGTACTTTTTTAAGACCCACAGGTCTCCGTCAATGTTGTATTCCCCAATAAGGTTAATATCATAGGGTGTTGTTTCTGGAGGTTCTTTGGTGCCCACCAATTTATTGAAGAGGGTTAAGTTGCCCACATGGTGCCCTTTAGACTGAGTAGGGCCTGAAAATCCTGGAGCATTGAATGCTACCACGTCTTTTCCAATTTCTTCAGATAGTTCTTTGGCCACTGCATCCATATCATCCCCTATAAGTCCCGTGGTACAAGTGGCGTAGGTATAAATGGCGTTAACGAATGGAAATTCCTTAGCAGCTTCCAGGATAGATTGTCTGAGTTTTTTCATTCCTCCGAAAACAACATCTGATTCTTTAAGGTCACTTCCCATGATGTATTTCAGGTTAAATTGATCAATGGGAATTTTATCTCCATTGGGAAGATCTGGTGAAGTAGGATATCTTTTACTTCCACAACCGTAAGTGGTACATCCTACGGGGGAATGGACTACATGGACCACATCTTTTACAGCTCCGGTTATAACACCTTTAACTCCTGCAAATGCACATCCGCGTTCTGTCATACATCCTGGAATGGTGGTTGTATTACATGATGGGATTTCTTCTGTGGGGTCCACTGAATCTTTTACATAAGTATGTTTTTTTCTATCTGGAATTTCTTTATCCACTTCTAAAAGTTTATAGGGCATTTTTACTCTCCTAAAATGCTAAATTCTCCGTTATTTTTTTTTTAATTGAATAAATTATCTTATTATCTCCTTTTAATCATTAATATTCATATTAACTTAAATCAGGGCTTTTGTTCCGCGTTCGTCTGTTCTTACCCTCACTGCCTCATCTATAGGGCATACAAATAATTTACCATCACCGTTTTGCCCGGTCTGGTTAACTCTCATAATTGCTTCAACAATTAAAGAAACATCTTCATCAGGTACAATTAGCGATATGAGTCGTTTAGGTATGTATCTCATGGTACCTTCCTCTTTTAGAAGAGTTTCGTTTTGGATATCAAATGATACTTCTCCAATTATTGCTTTTTGTTTTCCCCGCCCCATTACTCTCTGCGCAGTCATTGCAGGGAATCCAAGGGCGTTTAGAACATCCTTGGTTTGGGCCATTTTGTTGGGGCGGATGATTGCTATTATTTCTTTCATTACAGGCACCGACTTTTAATAAACTTATTTTGAAAAACCACTGTTATTTTTCGGATTCAGTGGTTATGGTAGTTTTATCAGGTTAATTCTACACGTGACAAATTTATGTTTATAATTCACAAAAACCGTCAAATTAAAGTTCATTGCTCCGAGTTCTCACGGTGTATGCTTCATCTACTGGGCTAATGAATATTTTACCGTCACCAAAACTCCCGGTGAATGCTGATTCATTTATTAAATCCACAATTTGGGGAGTGGCATCGTCTTCTGCAACCAGTAAAATCATGGTTTTGGGTAATTCATCATAGTAGATTTTATCCACCTGAATACCCTTCTGTTTTCCACGTCCAATGACATCCATTTTGGTTAAAGCCACATAACCCGCTTCTGATAGTGAATCAACAACTTCTTCAGTCTTATCTGGACGTAAAATTGCTCTAATCATTTTCATTTTCTTAATCACCATTAAATTATTGAATTTTAAATTCCATGGTTATTAATTACCATTCTAATTTAGTTCTGGGGTCCTTTTTTAGTCTAATAGGCTTATTAATCTACTAGGCCATATTTCATAACCATTTCTTCCAGTTCTTCCATACTCATTGGATTGGGAATTACGAAATTTTCGTTTTCAATAATTTTCCTACCCAGTTCCTCATACTCATGGGCCTGGTCACATTCTTCATCAAAGTCCACTACGGTTTTTTTGTTGAATTCTGCTTTCTGCACGATGTTGTCCCTGGGGACGAAATATATAAGTTGAGTTCCAATACGTTTACAGAATTCTTCCAGGAGTTCTTTTTCACCATCCACGTTTCGACTGTTACAGATTATTCCTCCCAGTCTTACTCCGCTTTGTTCTGCGTATTTTACCATACCTTTACACAGGTTGTTGGCAGCATAC
>ENA-UOOE01003344-UOOE01003344.1-fermentation-metagenome-genome-assembly--contig:-NODE-3344-length-10238-cov-4.654031_pt1 | contig 10238 bp, 13 predicted proteins | sample MGYA00245776_ERZ724021 | MGnify/ENA primary metagenome ERZ724021 (study PRJEB28704, sample SAMN03018321) | fermentation metagenome | biome: anthropogenic terrestrial biome; feature: soil; material...
GTTCGCTATGAGACCGGTGAAGGACTTGAAAAGAAGAGCGAAGACTTTGCCGAAGAAGTTGCTAAGCAGATGGGTGTGTAATGCGAATTTAGCATTATGAAAGATAGGTGGCTTGGAAGCCCCGAAGATGCGTTATAAAGCGTGTTTAAAGGGTTTTCAAGCCTCTTTTTTTATATCTTGTAAACACCGTAGAACAACGTCTAAAGTTGTTAAAAATTGCCTCATAGTGTGTCAAAAAGTATGTCGTAAGTGTGTCAAATCGACCTGACACAATCTTCGGCGAATTTGACACCTTATTAGTCATTAAGGTGCAGTTTCTATCGAATATCAAATTTTCTTACAAGGGTATTGCTCCCTTGTTTTTTATACCCTAAAAACATGAAACCTCAGAGATGGGGTTCTATTTTTTGCATAAAAAGGTATAACCATATTAAAAATAGAAAATGCCTATTAGATACACTTTTTTAATGCACCGACAACAATCAGTGGGTATTATCAGGCAGAAGTTAATCATGATATGACACAGTATGTCAGCGTATAAAAAAAGGGCAATATGGATAAACAGATATACATTACGTAAGCGATGAATAACCTACCGGTTTTTCATCTGTCCGAATTTATGAGATAATCCTAGCACAAGAGTGTTTATTCTCCCGTTCTGGGATTTAGGACATCGGACTCGTTTGGTTCATATCTGTTTTGAACACTGTCCTTATTCACTCTATTACACTTAAAGGAGTTGGACAAGAATGGTTCAAAAAGAACTGAGACATCCAAGGCGTACAAATCAAGAATGGCTAGATCTCATACAGGAATGCCGAGCCAGTGGAATGAGTGACAAAGACTGGTGTGATCAACATAATATTCAGCGTAGTAGCTTTTACTATCATATCCGAAAACTCCGGGATAGAGCTTGTGCAATACCAGAAGCTTCGCTTCCAATGGTTCATGGGAAACAGGAAGTAGTTCAACTTCAGATTTCGGATCCGGACACCTTTCCAGTTCATCCTACACTCCTGAGCAAGTCGTTGGTGCCTTCCAATGATACAGCGATCCGCTTGACCATTCATGGTATTCGGATAGAAATTACAAATGCTGCAGCCGGTGAAACCATCACTAATACATTCACTGCACTGCAAAGGCTATGTTAGGAGATTTGTCCGGAGTGTCAAAAATCTACGTGATTACAGGCAGGACGGACATGAGGAAAAGTTTTGATGGCCTAATGGCTATTATTCGAGATACCTATCAGATGGATCCATACGCCAATGCACTCTATCTCTTCTGTGGTCATGATAGCCGAAAGCTGAAAGCACTCCATTTTGATAAGGATGGCTTTGTTCTTCTGCTAAAACGGCTTGATGGAAGCGGACGTTTTCAGTGGCCACGCAGTGCTTCTGAAGTGCGCGCACTCACCAGGCAGGAATATCGATGGCTCTTAGAAGGGCTCTCCATCGAACAACCAAAGGCGATAAAGCCGGGGAGCAAGCAGAAAGATTACTAGTTTTGTGCAAAATAGAGAATATAAAAATCTTTTTTACTACTTCCATTTGAATAAAAAATGGGTTATCCACACCATCTCTTTTTATAGAAAAAGTTATCTGGATACCTCCCTGTCGGACCTATTGCCCGGTGGATATCTCCCCTAAATCTCCTCAATAAGTATGAATTTTCGATCGTTTCAGAAGGATATCCACACGATATGGTTTCGTCATAATGACGGTATTACTAAAACCGACGATTTGCCTCTTTTTACTGTTTTTATTATAATAGAAACAAGAAAAAAGAAAGGTGGAAGCTGACATGTCGAGTGAAGCAGAGGAACTGATTGCATTTCTGAAAAAGGTAAATAATTTGCAGGAATCCCACATCAAAGAGCAAGCCATAACAATCGATAATCTACGTATTACGATTACGGAGCTGCAAGTCACGGTCGCAAATCTGAATGAAACCATCGATGAATTCCGCCGAAAGTTCTTTGGTATATCGAGCGAGAAGGCTTCTGATTCGGTTGCTAAGGAAATGCCTGACACAAATGAAGCGATCGAAGAACCAAAAATAACAACAGTAACAGAGCATACCCGGACTAAAAAGCCAAAGTCAACACGACAAGATCTCTACGCTTCTCTACCTATCCGATATGTGAAGTGTGATGTTCCGGAAGATCAACGAATTTGCCCCGATTGTGATATCCCTATGGGACATCTTGGATATAAATTTGTACGGGAAGAATTGAATATTATACCAGCTAAAGTTGAAAGAATTCACTATCTTGCGGAAACTGTTGTATGTCCTGCCTGTCGTGAGGAAGGGGATACAACAATCATTGCTGCAAAGACCCCAACTCCACTTATGGTACATAGCCCTGTATCACCATCTATGGCAGCCTATGTCATGTACCAGAAGTCAGGTAATCACATACCGTTCTATCGTCAACAGGCTGACTGGAAGCTGAAAGGAGTTCCTCTTCCGAGAGAAACCGCAGCAAACTGGTATAATTATTGTGCATTAGAATACCTTCTCCCCATTTATGATTATCTACATCAAGAACTTCTTAAGCGTGATATCATTCATGTTGATGAGGTTCCATGCCAGGTAATCCATGAAGAGGGACGAGAAGCAACGGCGAAATCCTATATGTGGATCTATCTAAGCGGAACAGATGGAAAACCGGCAGTTGTTCTTTATGATTATCAACCTGGTCGTGGTGGTAACTATCCAATTGAATTTCTATCTGGATATACAGGAATGATTCATTGTGATGGCTACTCCGCTTATGGAATGATACAGGAGGTTATCCTTGTGTGCTGCCTTGCTCATTGCAGACGTAAGTTCTACGAAGCGATACCAAAGGAAAGACGAAAAAAGGTGAAGCTTCTGGATATCAGTTCTGAGCAGGAGATCGCGGAACCGAAAGGCCAAACTGCACTTGACAGCACCTTACTCCCGGCTGAAAAAGGGGTAGCATTCTGCAACCGTTTGTTCTTCTTGGAACGAAGATATAAACAACTTTCAGCAGAGGATAGAAAGATAATGCGCCAAGAACAAGAAACTCCTGTTTGGGATGAATTCTGGAGCTGGCTTGATACACTGAATCCTACTGGTGGTAGTAAGTTGGAGAAAGCTGTGGATTATGCCTGTAACCATCATGAGACACTCATGAACTATATGCTGGATGGCAGATGCGAAATATCAAACAATGCAGCTGAACGTAGAGCTAAAACCTATGTGATGGGGAGAAATTATGTGCTCGACATAGTTATGTGCTGCAGTGACCTATATCTAGTTGCTTTATCATAAATCACTGCAGCTTAACGACACATAAACTATAACGTATTTAAGAATGCAAGGATATCATTTGACGGCTTATATCGAAATGATGAGTCTCCTGCAGTTCCAGCTTGCTCCATTGCTTTTCTTTTAAGCTCTATATCGGCAACCATATACTTGTGGGTCGTTTCAATACTTGTATGTCCCAACCAGATTGCAATGGTTGATATATCGACTCCGGATCTTAGGAGATTCATTGCAACCGAATGTCTAAAAGAATGCGGAGTGATATTCTTTTCTCTAAGCGCTGGTGCTGTTTCAGATGCCTCCTTTACTATCTTATTAATCCGGAACCTTACTCCCGACCTGGTAAAGTTATCTCCGTTTTTATTATTAAAGATTGCATCGTTCTTCTTAATATCATTTGCTGAGATGTATTTTGCCAGATATTCAGCCGTATTTTTCCATAACGGAATAATTCGTTCTTTTCTTCCTTTACCGTATATCTTAATACAGGTACGTCCCGGGAGATCTGCATCCTTTATATCAGAGCATTTTAAGGAAAGCATTTCTGATACTCTGGTTCCCGAATTATAAAGGATCAATAACATCAATTTATCTCTTGAACCTAAAGAAGTAGATGTATCACAAGTGTCCACCATTGCTTGAAATTCATCTTTAGAAATAAATTCCATGATTGGGATCTCATGTTTTTGCATAGGAATCATGAGTGAACGCTTAACGATTCCGCTGTATTCCGGCTCAATTTCAGCCACGTATTCCATAAATGAGCGAATCGCAGCAAGACGATTGTTGATAGTTGCGCTCTTATTGCCTCGTTTGACTTCCAGATATTTGCAGAATTCTTGGATGTATTCAAGGTCAAAATGTTCGAGATTTACAGAAACCGCATTAATTCGATACTTATCAAAAAGGAAAGTGATATAAATTCGAAATGTATCTCTATAAGAATTTACGGTTTGACCTGAAACCTTACGTTGCTGTATTAATCGCTGTAGGAAATATTTTTGTAATAATGTTTGAAATGTTGGAAGGTCAGCTTTCATCCTGATCACCTCCAAACATATTTTCATACTTTGAGCAGCTAAGCTCGAGCATTCCTGGTGTGGCAGAAAGGTACCAGTACGTATCTGCTGGTTTTACATGTCCTAAGTAAGTAGATAGAACATGTAGATTGGAATTAACGTCAATACCTTGTTCTGTCCATTTCCGTATTGTATTACAAGCCATTGTATGTCTGAAATCATACAATCTAACATTTTTATATCCAACAGGTTCTGCATTAATACATCTTCGGATTAATTTGAAAGCATCTTCGACAGACCTGAGGTTGATCGGAGTGCCGTCTGTGTTATAAAAGAAGGCGTCATTCAAAAATTGAATCCCTATCCTGTTTTAAATCCAAGACTTATAATCAGATAGTTTCTGTACCACAGATTCCGTTATTGGGACAAACCGTTCTTTTGAAAACTTTGTATTTCGAATACGAAGAATGCCATTATGAAGATCTACATCACTTGTTACCAAATGGATTGGTTCCGATGGGCGAAGTCCTGTGGACCACATTAAGCCAATAATTGTTTCAATTGTTTTGGCTCGAATCCCGTCAGGAGAATAAAGTGTTTTACAACGATTCATCAGCTGAAACACTTCGTCTTCTGTATAGATGTAAGGAACTGGTCTATCGTGGACATTCATATAGATCAGGTCATATATTGCTTCTGCCTGGTCATCAAATGTTGCAGCATACTTAGAAAAAGGTCTTATTACTTCAATCTTTCTACCTCTTGTTTTGTCTGAAGGTTTTCCATTTGAAATCCACTGGAACACAATGTCTCTTTTTATTGGTCCATCATAATTATATTCTAACGTATAGCGAACAAAGTTTTTCAGAACACTTTCTTCATGTTTAAGCTTAAACCCAAGACTGTGTTTATATTCAAGATATTCGATTAGCTGCCTTGAGATTCTGTTTTCATTCATTAGAATCACCTCCTGGCCAGGACAAGGCAACACTTCGAAGAGAATTAAAATCAACTTTCACATAAGCAGTAGTTGAATCAAGTGATTTGTGACCAAGAAGATCGGCGGTAAGCTTTAGTCCAATTCCACTATTATATATATGGGAAGCGGCTGTCCGGCGTAACGCGTGTGAGCCTTTCCACCATCCGGAGATATTTTCTTTATGATAAGCTTCTCGAACGACACGACGGACACAGCCTAGGTTCATTGGCAGGTAACTTTGAAGATATTTGCGAATAAATAACATATCTGTTTTTACTTTAGGCCTTTCAAATATGATATATGTTTCTAGCATATGGCCCAAACTACTTGGGAGTGGAAGCTCTCTGTTATGAGCATTTTTAGTATCATGAAGTTTTATAGTTCCTTTACTCCATGAGATATCCGTAAGTTTTAGGTTTGCAACTTCAGAACAACGCATACCGATATCCAACATTAATAAGATAATAATCCTGTTCCGATTATCGTTCTTTTGATTTGAGGGATGATGATCACGAAGCCGTTTTTCTTCATCTGTTGTTAGAACGACCGGGGCTTTCCCTTTTGCCCAATCTGCTGGTGCTAAAGGAAGTTCCATCAGAGACTCGTTTATGGAGTATCCTTTATATTCAAGGAATCGGAAGAAATTTCGCAGAGAAGTAACATATCTACCGATACTTGATACTTTTAATCCTTGTAATGCACTGCATACGTAATCTCTTATATCATGTGCTTTCAGTTTTGAAAGAGATTCGTATGTTGCATCTCCAAGATAGCACAAAAAAGCCTTTATGTGCCGGCATTCAGATTTGCTAGAATCAGATGTGATACTTTTAAATTCAGTAGAATAAATGTAAAATTCATTTAAGATATCTGCATAGTCTGATAGCTTATTTGCTTCACTAATATAATCCTTGTAGATGATTCCTGTTTTTAGAAGAAAGAATTGTCTAGCCGCGGCTCTTATATTATGCTTAGTTGAAGGATTCATTGTTGATTCTAGTGTTTTAATTGTACTGTTTATGTGCTCATAAAGTAACTTAGGATCATTAGTATTCCAAGTGTCTGATACAATTTCTAATACTTTGGAATAAATATGAATTGTTTGTTCAGCATATCCTCTTGTTCTAAGGAATGTTGAAAAGGTCTCAATTGATCGTTGATTCATGGTTTTGCCTCCTTTTGTAATGTTACATCGTGACAAATCCATAATAGCATAAGTTATTAACAGCACATAACTATATCGAGCACATAATCTCTGCCGATTACAAACATTCTAATTGATTGTTCGGCTAAATTATTACTTAATTGTATTCTTCCATCTTTAAGGAAGGAACATAGATACTCTCTTTGATTAATTGCATAGGTAATAGCCTTACCTAATAAGCTCTGTGGTAAGGTTTTTAAGGAAACTTCATTTATCCAAGTATAAAACTCATTAATTATTTCCCTGGATTTTTCTTGCCTTAAGACAAGTCTCTCCTCATAAGAATAATTATTATTATCTGCTATCTTTTCTATAGCAAATAGTTTTTTAAGATAGTTTTCTCCTATCTTAGCATTTTCATTAGATTGCCCAGCTATAAAAGCTTCATGAAACTTACGCTTTGCATGTACTAGGCAACCGCAGAGTGTGACATCCTTTAGCTTTTTGTAGCCGCCATAGCCATCACAGTGTAGATACTTGCCTTGCCAATCCTTTAGAAAGGCTTTAGCATGCTCACCACTTCTCCCCATCTGATAATCATAAATAACTACGGGACGATTGGTATCATTAGAAGTTCTATATAACCACATATAGGATTTACCTTTGGTTTCTCTACCAGGTTCATGTATAACTTCTAGAGTGGTTTCATCGGCATGTAAAAGTTCATTGGATAGAAGCTCTTTTTTTAGTAGCTCATACAAAGGCTTAAGTATCCTAGCACCAGCCATGTCCCAATTAGATAGGTTTTGTCTGCTAAGATTTACACCAAGTCTAGCATATTTTCCTTCTTGTCTATATTAAGGAGTTGCCATTACATATTTTTCACATTGCAAATGTGAGAGTAAGCTAGGAGATACCATGCTTTTAGGTATTAAAGCTTTTGGACTATCTGCTGATTTAATAAAGCCTGATATTCCTTCTTTATCACACGCTCTACAGCTATAAACATGAGTCACATGTTCTAGCACTTTAACTTGTGCTGGAATTATTACCAGTTCCTTACGGACTTCTTTTTTCATTTCTGTTAAAGGTGATGCACAATTATCACATACTTTTTCTTCATCTTCTAGCTTATATTCTACAGTCTCTACAGGTAAATCAGAGAAGTTTACACCACGCTTCTTTTTCTTTTTATATGATGAAACAAGAATTTCATCTTCTTTAGGTTCAACAACTATAGGCTCTTTTAAAGTCTCTGTTTCATTAAATATATCAAAAAAAGAAAGTTGGTCATCATTATCTTTTTCTGATGAACGACCAAACTTCTCTTTTTGTCGTAGTTTGAATTGCTCAATATACCAATCATTTAGTTTCTTTAAGGAAGAAATTTCAGCTTCTAAATCTGTAATTCTAGAGTTTAATTTTCTGTTTTCTTCTTGAAGTTTATCTACTGAATCCACTTTGAAATTCCTCCTGTTTTCTCTTTGAAATCTAGTATAATTATACCATGTTTATAGAGAAAAAGCTAGTAAAATCAATGGTTTCTCCATACTTCATCACGCTTTATTTTCTGTTTAATTCCTGGTGATTTTATTAAATTATGAAAGTCTTCTAAGGATAGATTCATAGTAATTTCATCATCGTAAATGTCGGGCCAAACCACTTTCCCTTTTTCTAATCTTTTAAAATGGATCCAAAAGCCATTATCATCCCACACTAATATTTTAACTCTATTTCTTTGTCTATTACAAAATCCAAATAGTATTTTTTCTCTAGGATCAATATCAAAGTTATTCATTACTATTTCACATAAGCCATTGATACTTTTTCTCATATCTACGCTACCTGGATATACCGCTTGAAAAGTGCACTCTTTTCGGTATTTCAGTGCACCCCTATCCGGTATAATAGTGCATCCTTTCCGGATAGGAAGTGCAGTTGTTAATGATTTCCCGGGGCTTAGTATTCTGGCGGTATTTCAATTCCAGAATCCCGGAGTAGTTGTTCTAACTGTTCAACCCGTTCCTGCAAGTGCTGTATCTCAATCCAGTTACCATGACATAATTCATCAGCCTCCTTTAGTTCATGTCGGGTGAGTTCATAGTCTGTCCATTTTAAGCAATTGTGTCCTTTACTGAATGCGCAATAATTATTCACGGATGTCGCCTTCTTTCTGATGGGCTTTAAGACCGTGACGCTCACGCATGGAGACATTTCCATCAATCATGATATCATATGAGTTTGGCCTGATGCGATCAATGATTGCTTCGGCAACAGTTGCATCTGCATCGGTCCCGATTCTGGATAACCAGCCATCTGTTTCAAACTGAGTGCAAAAGATTACAGAACCACGGATACTTCTGGCTTCAATGATTTCTAATAGATCATGGCATTGTTCACTCGTAAGTGGTGATAAAAGAAATTCATCCAATATTAGAAGTTTTACTTTTTGATATGATTTTATTGTTTTTGTGAAAGTTCCTTCTGCATGTGCAATCGCCAGCTCATTTAGTAAATCCGGCAGACGAACATAACTTACTTTTATGTAGTTTCTGCAGGCAGCTACCCCAAGTGCATTTGAAATATATGTTTTTCCACTTCCGGATGCACCTTTTAAAATGATGTGATGACTGTCTGATATATATCTGCATGCTGATAATTCATGCAATAATGACTTATCAAGATTTCGGTCTGGAAGGTATTCAATATCCTCCATGCATGCATTCGGATATCGGAATGCTGCCTGTTTCATAAGCTTAAGAAGCGTATTATTTTTCATCTTGTCCCACTGCCGATCTACCAGCATTCCGACTCTATCTTCAAAAGATAAAGAATCATAGGCATGGCTGTTACACTGTTCTTCAAACGCTGATGCCATGCATGTAAGCCTTAAATCGTGCATCTTATCTATTGTTGATTGTTTGATCATTATCGTCCACCTCCATAGTATGATGCGCCACGGGTAATTCCGTATTGGCTTCCTTTGCTGTATTGCACTTTTCCGTCTTTTGCTTTTTCCATTTTGTTTTTTAGAATAATGGAAATGTTCTTAAGACTTGGTGCTGGGGTGAAGGACAATGCACGTTCACAAGCCTGTTCCAGACTTTCTGGTGTATACCTATCTGCAAGGCGCATAAGCGATGCACAGGTCTTGTAGCCCTGTTGTTCAACCTTGTGTGAATAAAGAAAACTTTTGACAACAGTCAGGGTAGATGGACCGTTTTCACCTGCCCATTTCAGGAAGAATTCCGAATTATACTGCATGTAGATCCGATGCTTCTCGGGCATATGTTCCGGAATATAAAATGGTTCAGGACAGTGGTCCTTTCGAATGTGTGATGCAATTCGATTATTATGGTAAAAGACCTCAATTACTTTTTCAGTTGCACGAATATCTACTTTTTTGCCAATGAATTCATAAGGAACCGAATACTTGCTTTCTCCGACAGATATGAGATAATCTGGTTGTATGGTGGCAGTTGACCAGACGGCCGTTTCATACCGGGTAGTGGGTAATGGCATGAGGAATTCTTTTTCTTCTTGCTCAAAGACAGATTTCCTGCTACCTTTCTTTTTCTGGAATGGATGCTTATTGTATTCATTGAGTTTTTCCTTTATTGCAAGATTTAACTCCTCGTAGGTGAAGAATACACGATTGCGAAGAGCCGCCAGAATCCATGTTTCCATAACTTTTACGGATCCTTCCGCATTAGGTTTATCCTTGTTATCAGAAATTACCGATAACAAAGATTATCGGCGAATAAATGTTATCGGCAATCTTAACCTGAAACATAGTAAT
>ENA-UOOE01003345-UOOE01003345.1-fermentation-metagenome-genome-assembly--contig:-NODE-3345-length-10238-cov-2.563881_pt1 | contig 10238 bp, 8 predicted proteins | sample MGYA00245776_ERZ724021 | MGnify/ENA primary metagenome ERZ724021 (study PRJEB28704, sample SAMN03018321) | fermentation metagenome | biome: anthropogenic terrestrial biome; feature: soil; material...
CAGAATGCGTCGAGTTTTGGGTCTATTATCGGTCCGCCGGCCGACATACAGTAGGCGGAAGAACCGGTCGGTGTTGAGATGATAAGCCCGTCGGCGCGGTAATTGGCTACCCTTGAGCCGTCACAGTTCAGGCTAAGCCTGACCATACTTGAAACAGCTCCCCTTGATATCAAAGCATCGTTAAGAGCTGTCAGCTTGTTTGATTCCGTACCGCCCTGCTCAATGGTTATATCGATCATCATTCTGTCTGCGTATTCAAAACCGCTGTTAAGTTTGTCCAGAAGCGAAAGCTCTCCGATCTCAAGCTCGCTCATATAGCCGAGGGTTCCAAGATTTATTCCCAACAGCGGAGTGCCCGTTATACAGGCGGTATGTGCGGCCGTAAGCATTGTTCCGTCGCCACCGAGAATAACCGCGATGTCACAGGACTCGAAAGCACTGCGTACCGGGAGATATTCATCCGCTTTTATATTATCTTTGCCGACAACCTTTTGCGTTTCCACCGACATTATTGTTCTTATTCCGAGCGAATGCAGCTTATCCGATACAACGTCAAGCGCATCGAGACAGGATTTTTTATTGATATTCGGGTACAACAGCACCTTGCTTACAGCCATCAGGAGTTACTCCTTTTTATGAATAGAGAAAGATATTCTGTGTTACCGTCACCGCCGGTAATAGGGGAGGTCATGAACTCCTCCAAAAAAAGATTATTTTCGGCACCGGAGCTTTTTAAAAATTCCATTACGGACGCTATAAGCTTTCCGCTTTTATCCTTTACGATGCCGTTTTTGCCTATATTTTGCTTTCCGACCTCAAATTGAGGCTTTACAAGACTGATAAGAACACCGTTTTCGGGCAGTATTCCGGATACGGAGGGATACAGCTTGCTCTGGGAAATAAATGAAACATCCATAACGGCAAGGGTGATTTCGTCTGAAAAATCGCTTTTTTTGAGATTCTTTGCGTTGGTCGACTCCATATTCACAACACGGCTGTCGTTTTTAAGGCGGGGATGAAGCTGTCCTGTACCGACATCGACTGCGTAAACCTTTTTTACACCGCGGTCTAAAAGACATTGCGTAAACCCTCCTGTAGACGCCCCTATATCCACGGCGACCGCGCCCTTAACCGCATAACCGAAGCTGTCAAGCGCGGCGGAGAGCTTACGGTACGCCCGCGACACAAAATCGTCGCCATCCGCAACGGAAATCACTGAATCCTCGCCGACTTCGAAAGAGGGTTTTTTCACCGTGACGCCGCCGACGTTTATTCTGCCCTCCAAAATCGCCGCTGACGCTTTGCTGCGGCTCTCAAAATAACCTTTTTCGTGAAGATACACATCAAGACGCTGATTCATCGTTAGTCATTTCCAGTATTTCGGCGGCTATCTGTTCAGGCATAAAGCCGCATTCTCTATACAGGTAGGTGTTACTGCCGTGTGGTACAAAAACATCGTCAATCGCTCTTATTTTAACCTTTTTTCCGTTTGTAAATCCGGTTTCGCAAAATCTACCTATTATAACTTCTCCGACGCCCCCCGTTTTAATACCTTCCTCAAGTACATATATGCACCGTGTACCCATGCCAAGTTCCGTGAGGACATCAAAATCGATCGGTTTAATACAGACGAGCTTTACAACCCTTGTACTTACACCGTGTTCATTGAGGTTTGAAGCGGCGAGAAGTGCGTTTTTTGTGATTCTGCCATAAGTAATAATAAAAACGGAAGGCTCTGACCCGAAATCACAATAGAACAGATCGCCGGTTTTTTTAAAAATGGTACGATCGTATTCCTCCGGAGAGCCCTTCGGATAACGCACACTCACGCATCTCCTGCTCTCTAACGCTCTGTCAAAGGAATACTTCATGTCCTCAAAGCATTCCGGAGAATAAATCTCGGTATAGGGTATGCTGTTTATGATGGCAACGTCGAACACGCCGTGATGTGTAGCACCGTCCTCGCCCACAAAGCCCGCGCGGTCGAGCGCAAGCATAATAGGAAGCTTCTGGAGTGCGGCATCATGCAGGAACTGATCGTATGCGCGTTGAAAAAAAGTGGAATATACAGCGAATACAGCCTTTTTACCCTGTGAGGCAAGCCCGGCGGAAAAGGTCAGAGCGTGAGGCTCGGCGATCCCGACATCGAAGAATCTGTGAGGAAAATATTCCGAAAACATATCCAGTCCGGTTCCGCTGCACATAGCTGCCGTTACTGCGCAAATATCTTCGTTTCTCTTTCCCGCCTCTGTCAAAAGTTCTCCGAAATAGTCTGAAAAAGTCTTCCGATGACCGTTTTTTATCTCTCCGGAAGCTATATCAAAGCCTCCCACCGAGTGGAAAAGACCGGGCTTTTCCTCTGCAAAGGAATAACCTTTTCCTTTTTTTGTGTATATATGCACTACACTGCACTTTTTGTTATTCTTTGCCTCGTTAAGTACAAGCTCAAGCTGGCTTTCGTTGTTGCCGTCAAGCGGACCGTAATAAGTCAGACCGAGGAGCTCGAAAAAGTTCTCTCTCAATAAAAATCTTGCGATTCTGTTTTTAAATCTCCTTGCCGCATCGACAAGCCTTCCGCCTACAAAGGGGATTGCTCCGAAAAAGCGCTTGAAAAAGTGTTTTATGCTGAAATAACGTTTTGTGTTTCGGAAACGGCTGAAATAACGGCTCATTCCGCCGACATTCGGCGAGATGGACATCTCGTTGTCGTTGAGGATTATAATAAGACGCTCGGCCTCGGCGCAGTTGTTGAGTGCCTCGTAAATCATTCCGCCCGTAAAAGCACCGTCGCCGACAACAGCTATTGTATAATTCTCGTTACCGTCAAGTTTATTTGCCGCTGCTATGCCTACCGCTGCGGATATTGAGGTTGAGCTGTGTCCCGACCCGAACGGGTCATGCTCACTCTCCGCTCTCATTGTAAAGCCGCAAAGACCGTTGTATTGCCTCAGACTGCTCATACGGTCTTTTCTTCCTGTCAGTAATTTATGAATATAGCTCTGATGACCTACATCCCATATTATTTTATCCTCCGGTGAGTTGAACACGCGGTGTAGGGCTACGGTAAGCTCGACCACGCCGAGATTGGAGGCGAGATGTCCGCCCGTCTTTGCCACCGTGCTTATCACAATTTCGCGGAGCTCGCTCACAAGCATATCGAGCTCAGGCTTTTTTAGGTTTTTAATATCCCTCGGAGTGCTTATGTTATCTAAAATCAAATCTTGTTATCTTCCTTATATTATTTTAGCCGCCCGCTTAAAAAAGCAAAGACTGAGCTATTTTTTAAAGCCGCACATTATTTTAGCGGTAAAGAGAACGATTTTGTAGCTGTGCTTTACGGCGATCAGCTTGCCTATCGCCTTGCCGCCGACCATAACCGCCGCGATAAGTGAGGTCATCCCAAGCGTAAACCAGACATTGCCCTTAAAAATTTTTGCAGCTATTGCAGCGCCGGTCGCACCGCTCAATACTCCCGAAATATCACCGACAAGGTCACCGCAAAAGGAGCTGACCTTCTCGGAATTCTTAATCATCCATACCGCTTTTTTACCCGTTTTAAGGCGGCGGGTGGACATTGAATTAAAGGGCTTTATATCTGCGACAGCAACCGCTAAACCGATCATATCAAATATTATACCTAATAAAATAATGACAAGCAGTACCGGAATCGCCACAAAAATATCGAGCTTGTCGACCACCTCGCCTGAGCCCAGAGAAAGCACCGCTGTTATGCAAAAAGACAAAGCGAACGCCGTAATTACCCAGCGTTTTTGTGATCTCTTTTTCAGTTGTTCTTTTCTGCCGGAAGAACTTTTACCGTTTTTTTGTTCTGCCGGCTTTTCGTTTGTTTTCCTTCCTTCGATGTTGGTACTTCGGGGAGGCTCGCTGTTGTTCATACCTATGAACATTCCTTTCTTCGGCGGTGCAAACCGCCCTTTAAAGCAATAAATAATATAAATCTTATCAGAAAAATCAAAATGGTTTGGTTCTTCTGATATCCTTTAATACAGCCTTGCATAATTAACAAAAAGCCATATTAAAAGATTGATGATGGCGGCACAATGTGTAAACTTTGCGGCATATAGTCAAGTTGGTTTTCCCCGGCAGCTACTTCTTGTCGCCAATAAAGCGGTTTCCCTTTAAAGCTGCAGACGGTATGTTACCATATCCGTGACTTGATTGCCTGTTAGTCCGCACTGCAATCCATATTGTGCCTGATTTCTCAGCCTAGGAGTTTTCCTCAATAACCCGGTTCCGTTGCCTAATCCTCTTTTGCAGCGATAATTTCAAGGGGAGGTATTCCCGAACTTCGGTAGCTAATCTCCGTTGGTATGATCCCCTATCCGCTATAACCACTCAAGGCAGGCTACATCTATCCACAGCGACTATTAACCGCACCGCGAGATAGGTCTAATCCTTATCACGTAAACGATATGTGCGGCAAAAAATTGCCGCTTACATTCGCCCACGCTAATAAGGCCTCAAAGGAAAGTGGGTCAGATTCCACATGCCGTTGCGGGCAGCCCACAATCCCATTTCTCCCAGCACCCACCCTAAACTGGGCGTATAAAGCAAGCACAAGGAGCTTCATCGATTTGCCTTTATGCGCATTTTTAGGTACGCTTTCAACAACGACGAGTTAACTAGGATACTGCACCATCTGCGTTCATTATATCATATGTTTATTAAAATATCAATTACCATTTGTTGAGTATTATTCATTTTTTGCATATTTTCAAAATTTTCTGAAAAGCATAAGGTCGCAGAACTCTAAAAGACGCTTTCGAACCTGCCTGTCTCCGGAGTCGGAAATGCTGTCTTTCGCTTCTTCTGTAAGCGTTTTTGCAAGCTGTTTTGCGTTTTCTTTTCCCAAAACCGAAACAAAAGTCGATTTGCCGCTCTTTTCATCCTTGCCGGTGCTTTTTCCGAGCGTATCACTGTCACCCTCACAGTCGAGTATATCGTCCGCAATCTGGAAAGCCATTCCGAGCTTATATCCGTATGTAATCGCTTTGTTCCTGTCAGTATCATCCGCATTTGCCGCAATACAGCCGAGTAAGCAGGAGCATGACAGCAGAGCCGCTGTTTTTTTTGAGACAAGGTCCTCTAAAACATCGCGCGATATAACGATTTTTTCGCTCTGCAAATCAATCTGCTGACCGCCCATCATTCCTTCCGCTCCTCCGTATTCCGCAAGAACGCGGACTGCTTCAAGGTTCTGCCCGGGACTGCACCAGGGATTGTTGGCGGTGGTACGGAATGCCTCACTCAACAAAGCGTCGCCCGCAAGAATTGCAGTCGCCTCTCCGAAAATGACATGATTAGTAGGCTTTCCGCGCCGGAGAACATCGTTATCCATAGCGGGCAGGTCATCGTGAATCAGGGACATGGTGTGCAGCATTTCAATGCCGGCGGCATACCATAAAGCTTTCTGGTCCCCACCCCCGAATAGAGCACAGAATTCCGTAGTAAGGAAAGGCCGTATCCTTTTGCCGCCTGCGGCTACCGAATAGCGCATCGCATCGTAAAGAGCGATTTGATTTACGCTGCCCGACGGACTCAAAAGCTCTATAAGCAAAGCGTCGGTGTCTTCCGCCACGCGGGACATTCTGTTTTTGAGTGTCACTTACGCTACCTCTCCCTTTCTAAGAATATGATGCGGAAAATCAGGTGTTATGATTTTCCGAAATCCTCTTCCGTAATATTTCCGTTTTTTTCTGTAAGTATCTTTACCTTTTGCTCGGCGGAGTCTATTTTATCGTTGCAGAATCGGACAAGCCTTGTGCCCTCCTCAAAAAGAGCAAGAGATTTGTCAAGCGGCACATTGCCCTCCTCAAGAGTGCGTACTATTTTTTCAAGCTGTGCTAATGCTTCCTCAAAGGTGAGCTCTTCGGTTTTTACTGCTTTCTTGTTTTCCATATAAAGAATTTCCTTTCAATCATCTGTCCTCTGCTTTTTCACCCATAGATTTGGCGCGGATGCTCCCGTCTTTAACCCTAAGGTCAAACAATGCGCCTTCCTCAAGTTCGTCAACGCTTTTTATCACGGTTCCGTCTAAATTGAACGCCGCCGAATAACCGCGTTCAAGCACTTGTAACGGATTAAGACTGGCGAGCTTTTCGCTCTGAAGCTTTAGTTTCTGGGCATTCCGCTCGGTATTTATGACCGCAAACTGGAAGAGCTGCTTTCCGAGATAATTCAGGTTATTATGATGATTTGTAAAATTCAGGCTGCCATTCAGCTTTCCCTCAAGGATGGTAACGAGCATCCTTTTGTCGTCAAATGCACTTAGCGGATTTTGCAGCACATTGCGGTCGGATAAAAGATGAAGATGCTTCCGCAGGTTATCGGTCTGTGCTTTAAGGAGCGAAACAAGCCTGTTCTGCGCATTTCCGAACTTGATTTTCAGCTCGGCGGAATCGGGTACGGCGATTTCCGCCGCTGCGGAAGGTGTCGGCGCGCGTCTGTCGGCGACAAAGTCCGCTATTGTAAAATCGGTCTCATGTCCGACTGCGGATATAACCGGCGTTTTGCAGGCGTAAATCGTTCTTGCAAGGGATTCGCTGTTGAACGCCCATAAATCCTCTATCGAACCCCCGCCCCTGCCTATTATAATGACGTCGGCGAGATTGTTCTCATCCATATATCTGAGCGCTTTTATAAGCTGTGCGGGTGCGTTCTCTCCCTGAACCTGCGACGGGTATATAATTATTTTCGCTGCGGGAAAACGTCTTCCGGTCACGTTTATCATATCCCTTACCGCAGCTCCCGTAGGCGCTGTGATAATACCGATTCTAAAAGGAACTTTGGGCAGCTTTTTCTTATGCTCCGCGGCAAAAAGACCCTCCGACTCAAGTTTCGCCTTCAACTGCTCAAAGGCTATGTAAAGAGAGCCGAGCCCGTCCGGCTCCATGCTTTCTGTATAGAGCTGATATGTGCCGTCCCTTACGAACACGGCGATCCTTCCACGGCACAGGACTTTCATCCCGTCCTCGGGGCGGAACTTCAGCTTGCCGGCCCCTCCGAACATAACCGCTTTCAAACAGGAATCCGCGTCCTTCAGCGTAAAATAAAGGTGTCCCGAACCGCCGTAAATCTTGAGGTTGGAGATCTCGCCCTTTACATAAACGTTTTTGAGCATCGGAAAATTATCAAGGTAATCCTTGATTAACGTATTCAACTGTGAAACCGTAAGACTTCTTTGTTCGTTCATTTGTTCGCTATTTTTCCAAGCACGCCGTTTACAAACGAAACGGCTTTTTCATCATCGTATTTTCTTGTAAGCTCGAGTGCTTCGTTGATTGAAATCTCCCTGCCTGTTTCGGGCATATATGTCAGCTCAAAGGCGCATAAGCGCAGTACGGAGAGGGAAACCCTGCCTATCCTCTGTATCCGCCAGTTTTCGGCGGCTGCGGAGATCATCCCATCAAGCTCGTCAAGGTGTGAGCATACTCCGAAAAAAAGCTCCTTTACAAAGCCGCTGGGTTTGTCCTCCCATTCCTCGGAGGCGTGTTCAAGTATTTCCTGCGGGGATTTTTCGGGATTATAACTGTATTCATATATAAGGCAGAGAGCCTTTTCCCTGGCTTCTCTTCTCGTCATAGATATTCCGTTTCTCCGGCGGGCATAGTTATAAAAAAACTCCAAAGAGAAAATCAAACCGCCGGTCGCCGGAACAGCGGTTTTTTGCTTTTTATAGGCAGCTATAATTTATCACTATATTATAACAAGCGCAAGTACCTTTGTCAAACATTTAATAAAATTAACTATTGATATATTGACATCATTTTGGTATAATACAATGAATATATAAAAATTAATTTGCATAGTTGTATTTGTACGACACATAATTTATATATCTTTTTCGAAAGGGAAAAAAAGAAAAGATGAGCATACAACAGAACGGAATTTTCGATGGTCGGAAAAAGCCTGTAATAACCATAGTCATGGACGGAGTAGGAATTTCAGACAGAGCCGAGGGCAATGCGGTAAAGGCAGCAAACACCCCGACTTTGGATTATTTAGCAAAGAATTACCACTGCTTCAAGCTAAAGGCGCACGGAACCGCTGTCGGTCTTCCTTCAGACGACGATATGGGCAACTCCGAGGTCGGGCATAACGCTCTCGGCTCTGGGCAGGTCTTTGAGCAGGGTGCCAAGCTCGTTTCCAGCGCAATCTCAAGCGGGAAGATATTCGCCTCCGAAACATGGAGGGCTCTTGTCGGCAACTGCAGGGAGAACGGCACGCTGCATCTGATAGGGCTTTTTTCGGACGGAAACGTTCATTCGCATATAGATCATCTTAAATCGCTGATAACAAGAGCAAAGCAAGAGGGAATAAAAAGGGTAAGAATACACATTCTGCTCGACGGCAGGGATGTCGGCGAGACGAGCGCTTTAGAGTATGTTTTACCATTTGAGGAGTTCCTGTCGTCGTTAAACTGCGACACCTTTGATGCGAGAATCGCTTCGGGTGGCGGCAGAATGGTTATCACGATGGACCGTTACGAGGCGAACTGGCCGATGGTCGAAAAGGGATGGCATACCCATGTTTTGGGAGATGGCAGGCAGTTCGGCTCGGCAGTCGAAGCGATAGAGACCCTGCGTAAGGAGACCGGCAATATAGATCAGTTTCTGCCGCCTTTTGTAATCGCACAGGAGGGAAGACCCGTTGGAACTGTAAACGACGGCGACAGTGTCGTGTTCTACAACTTCCGCGGCGACAGGGCGATAGAGATTTCAAAGGCGTTTGAGCAGAAGGATTTCGATAAATTCGACAGAATACGCTACCCTGAAGTGGTATACTCGGGGATGCTCGAATATGACGGGGACGCGCACATCCCCTCAAAATATCTTGTTTCGCCGCCCGAGATAAGCGGCACCATGGGCGAGTTCTTAGTGAAAAACGGCCTTCGTCAGCTCGCTATCAGCGAGACTCAGAAATACGGTCATGTCACCTATTTCTGGAACGGAAACCGCAGCGGCAAGTTTTCCGAGGAGCTTGAGGAGTATATCGAGATACCTTCGGATATCGTTCCTTTTGAGCAGCGTCCCTGGATGCAATGCGCATTAATTACGGACAAGCTGATAGAGAAAATTGAAAGCGGCAGGTTTGATTTTATACGGGTAAACTTCCCCAACGGCGATATGGTCGGACATACTGGAAGCTTTACAGCAACAAAAATCTCGATAGAAGCACTCGATTTATGCCTTGACAGAATCCTGAAAGCGGTTGACAGGGCTGAGGGTGTCGCAATAGTCACGGCTGACCACGGAAATGCTGACGAGATGTATGAGCTTGACAAAAAGACCGGAAAACCCGCTATAGATAAAAATGGCTGCTATAAGGCAAAAACAAGCCATACGCTCAACCCCGTTCCCTGCTTTATATATGATAATTATTATTCGGAAAAATATGAGTTTGTCGAGGGAAACTACGGGCTTGCAAACATCGCGGCGACTGTTGTTACCATGATGGGGCTTAAACCTCCCGCTATTTGGGAAAAGTCCATGATAAAACTTAAGTAAAGGAATTAGAAAAGATGATTAGGTCTCTGTTCGACTCGGGAACCGGTTTCAACACCTCGGCGCTGATTCAGACGCTGATGATGATACCGATAATATTGATCTCGCTGACTTTGCATGAGGTGGCACACGGGTATGTCGCCTACAAGTGCGGCGATGATACGGCAAAGTCGTTTGGGCGGCTTACACTTAACCCGATAAGTCATCTTGATCCCATCGGAACGCTGATGATGTTTCTTATCGGTTTCGGATGGGCGAAACCCGTTCCTATAAACATTCGGAACTTCAAAAAGCCGCGCCGTGATTTATTTCTGGTCTCCATAGCCGGAGTTACAGTCAACCTTCTGCTCGCACTTATTGGCATGATGCTTATGTATGCGAGTACTCATATCGGTTTTTTGCCCGCCAGCGCAAAAGCTGCGGTGGTTTCGTTTTTCTATATCTTTTCGTTACTTAATACGGGCTTAGCGGTTTTCAATCTTATACCGCTTCCTCCGCTTGACGGCTCAAAAGTGTTGTCGTCTTTGCTGCCGCCAGCCTATGCCGCAAAATATCTGAGATTGGAATTTTATTCAAAATATATATTTTTGGGTATAATCCTATTATCCTTTCTTCCCGCTCCCTTCAGCATCATAAACGATTTGCTGTGGATGCCTTTCTATTATGCAAGAAGCGGCATTTTAAACGCTTTTTCATGGCTTGCCGAGCTTATCT
>ENA-UOOE01003355-UOOE01003355.1-fermentation-metagenome-genome-assembly--contig:-NODE-3355-length-10205-cov-24.037931_pt1 | contig 10205 bp, 10 predicted proteins | sample MGYA00245776_ERZ724021 | MGnify/ENA primary metagenome ERZ724021 (study PRJEB28704, sample SAMN03018321) | fermentation metagenome | biome: anthropogenic terrestrial biome; feature: soil...
AAATAACACGCTTTTCTATCTGCTCAGGTGTCGGGTTTTTCCAGTCTAAGCTATCTACGCTCCACTGTATTGGATACATCTTCATTCCGTTAACAGTTTTTATAAGCGTATTGTCATAGTCGCCGTATGGCGGCCGGAAAAGCATTGGGCTGGTACCAGTTGCGGATTTTATTTTTTCATTACAGGCACTTATCTGGGCCTCCATATTCTGGTGTGTCAGCTTAGGCATGTGCGGGTGAGTGTTCGAGTGATTGCACACCTCATGCCCTGCTGCTGCCAGTGCTTTTGTCGAATCTGGATATTTATCTACCCATGCGCCAACGACAAAGAAAGTTGTTTTTACATTATATTGTTTTAAAATATCAATAAGTTTTTGGGTTTCCTCATTCCCCCATGCAGCGTCAAACGATATGGCAATTTTTTTCTCATTAGTCTGCACATTGTAAATCGGCAGGTCACGCTTTGGCGCTGCGGCATTTACAGCCTGCACTCCGCGAACGCATCCGCACACAATAAGTATAGCCGCCAAAATAAAAAAAAGGATTGCAAGCACCCGCTTCTTCGTCACAGTGAAGACACTCATCGCAATTACCCCTTTCGAATCAAAATATATGCTGATGATGGCCCCTCTATAAGCTCAATAAATGAAAAATCCCTACTATACAGCTAAAGTGCTGTACAGTAAGGATTCATTGTATTATATTTTAAACCGCAAACTTAAATGCCGCCATGTAAATCAGTGGACTTTATTCCTCAGTTACTTTTTTGCCTTCCACTGCATTTTCAAGTGTATGCCAACCCAAAACAGCACACTTCACACGCGCAGGCATGTGAGCGACATCTTTAAGGGCAATTGCTTCATCAAGCGGTTCAAGTTGCTTTTCGTCAGTAATTTCACCTTTAATCATACCAAGAAAAAGCTTCACGAGTTTTTTGGCTTCTTCTACAGTTTTGCCTTTAATCAAGTCAATCATTATTGAAGCAGAAGCCTGTGAAATGGCGCATCCTATACCAGTAAAGCCAGCGTCTTCAATTACTCCGTCCTTTACGCGCAGCTCCAGCGAAATTTCGTCGCCGCAGCTTGGGTTTACACCTTTTAAGGTCGCCGTCGGGCTGTCTATGTGGTGCTTATTGCGCTTTGAATTATTGTGCTCCGTCAAAATCTGTGTGTATATCTGATTAAGTTCCAAGGCCAAGCCACCCCCTTACACGCTTGAGGCTGCTAAGGAACTGGTCAATATCTTCACGAGTATTGTAAAAGTATAGGCTTGCACGGCATGTTGCATTAACGCCGAGATAATCCATTAGCGGCTGGGCGCAGTGGTGGCCAGCGCGTATCGCAACGCCGTCGGCGTCAAGTATGCTTGCTACATCATGCGGATGCACCCCGTCGACATTAAACGAAATCACGCCGCAGCGGTCACGCCTATTTTTAGTGCCACCATACACAGTGATATGCGGAACCTCGGCAAGCCCGTCAAGTGTATAGTTAAGCAGGGCCTGCTCGGTTTCGGCGATTTTATCATAGCCGACTTTCTGCAGATAGTGTATCGCCGCTTCAAGCCCTACTGCTCCGCCCACATTTTGTGTGCCTGCCTCGAACTTCTGTGGAAGCGGCGCAAATGTGGCAGACTGTTCGTGAACATATTCAATCATCTCTCCGCCGCGGAGGAAAGGCGGCATTTTATTGAGGAGCTCTTCTCTGCCATACAGCACGCCTATTCCCATTGGCGCCATCATTTTATGGCCTGAAAATGCCATAAAATCAGCGCCGAGGTCTTTCACATTCACTTTAAAATGCGGTATGCTCTGCGCGCAGTCCACAACAACAACAGCGCCTACCGAATGTGCTTTATCCGCAATTTTACGGACAGGGTATACAGAACCGAGGACATTCGAAACATGGGCCAGTGCCAAGATTTTCGCTTTCGGCGTTATTTTTTCCATCTCATCGTCCGTCAGGCGCCCCTCCTTGTCGGGATAAAGATAGACAAGCTTCACGCCTTTGGCCTGTGCCACCATCTGCCACGGCACGAGGTTGCTGTGATGTTCGCTGACAGGCAGGACTATCTCGTCGCCTTCATGCAGAAAATTGAGGCCATAACTGTAAGCTACAAGGTTGAGCGACTCGCTCGCATTGCGCGTGAAAATGACTTCACAGTCTTTATCAGCTCCTATAAACTCCTTAACAGTGTGGCGGGCATTTTCATACCTCTCCGTTGCTTTCACGCTAAGCTCATAGAGTCCGCGGTGCGGGTTTGCGTTTTCCGTGCGGTAAAACTCATCCACTGCCCGTAGAACAGGAACAGGCCTCTGAACTGTGGCAGCATTGTCAAGGTACGCAAGGCGCTTACCGTTCATCTTTTCATTTAAGATTGGAAAATCTTCAGCCCATGGATTCAAGTTGGCTCAGCCTCCCCTTTACAAAATCCGACACTTCTTTTTTGAGTTCCATATCCGGTATTCTGTCTATAACCGGGTGGAACTGCGCTTCAATTATAAGCTTTTTCGCTTCCGCTTCGCTTAGCCCGCGCGACATAAGGTAGAACAAGCGTGCTGCGTCAATCCTTCCTGTAGACGCGGCATGCTGGCCATCAACGTCCTCTTCCTGGCACAGGATAAGCGGTGCCGTGCGGTTCCTTACTTTCGGGCTGAAAAGCAGGTTGTATTCATTCTCATGGCCTACAGCCTGTTTGGCGCCGCGCACAAAATCTATTGTGCCGCGGAAAGTCTTCTGGCTCTCGTCGAGCAGCGCGCCGCTCACATTAATATTGCTCGAAGTTTTCCGGCCTGTATGCTGCGCAATGTAGTTTATATCTATCGAGCGCTGATGGTCACCGAGATATATGGCATTCATGTTAAGCTGGCTTTTCGTACCGCCAAGGCGTGTTTTTACACCCGAAAAAGCATGTTTGCCGCCAAGCTCTGCCTGCACAATATCTATTTTTCCGCCCTCTTCTGCAAAAGCGCCTACATTGTCAAAATGCGTGCACCCGTCACCGAGAAGCTGAATCTGCATAAGGTGTATCACAGCGCCTTTTCCGGCATACAGTTTTGTAAGGCCTCCGTGGAAGCCCGGAACATCGCCCTCTGACCGGTAACCCATAACGACTGTTATCTCGCTGCCCTCTTCTGCCGTAATCTCATTGCAGTCAATAACAGTCGGATTTTTTTCGCTTATCTCATAGTTGAGGACAACAGGTTTTTCTGCCTTCGTTCCCGCTGCAGCACAGAGTGAAACGCCGCAGTTGCTATGGCTCTCAACAAAATCAGCCGTATCTTTGCCCATGCCTGTTTCCGCATCAGATACCGGGAATGGCTTTTTTGTTAAAGACACACCCTCTGGCAGAGATCCGGCAAGTGCTTTCCCTCTATAAGGAGCAGGGTCCGAAAATTTCTCCTGCAAGCCCGTATCATTTATTCCAAGCCGGTTCCATGTGCGGACCGGCAGCATATTTACATTCCTTAAAGCTACATCCATATCTGTTCCGCCCACGGCTCAGCCGATAGCGCCCTCCATTTCCAACTTAATAAGGTTGTTCATTTCAACCGCATATTCTACAGGCAGTTCTTTGGCAATAGGCTCAGCAAAGCCTGTAACTATCATTGCCCTTGCGTCTTCTTCAGACATTCCGCGGCTCATGAGGTAAAAAATTGCATCGTCGCTTATGCGGCCTATCTTCGCTTCGTGCCCAACATCGACATCGTCATTCTGTATATCCATAACAGGTATCGTATCGGAGCGTGAGCGGTCATCAAGCATCAACGACTCGCAGTTAACAGATGATTTGCACCCGTAAGCCTGTGGCAGTATAACAACCGAGCTGCGGTAAGTGCAGGTTCCACCATCTTTTGAAATCGACTTTGTACTGATGTCAGAATACGTATGCGGCGCCGCATGCACCACCTTTGCGCCTGTGTCAAGGTTCTGGCCTTTACCGGCAAATGTAATGCCGGTGAACTCCATGCGCGAATTTTCGCCATTCAGTATGCTCATCGGATAAAGGTATGAAACGTGTGAGCCGAACGAACCCGATACCCACTCCATATTGCCGCCTTCTTCAACGAGCGCGCGCTTTGTGTTCAGGTTATACATATTCTTCGACCAGTTCTCTATTGTTGAATAGCGCAGGTGCGCGTTTTTTGCAACATAGAGCTCAACACACCCCGCATGGAGATTTGCAACGTTGTACTTCGGCGCCGAGCACCCTTCAATGAAGTGAAGGTCCGCACCTTCACCAAGTATAATCAGCGTGTGCTCAAACTGGCCGGCTCCCGGCGCATTGAGGCGAAAATACGACTGCAGCGGTATTTCTACCTTAACATGCGGCGGCACATACACAAACGAGCCACCAGACCACACCGCACCATGGAGCGCCGCGAACTTGTGGTCCGTAGGCGGCACGAGCTTCATGAAATGGTCCCTTACCATGGAGCCGTATTGGGGGTCACGTATGGCGCTTTCCATATCTGTGTAAACTACGCCCTGCCTGCGCACTTCCTCACGCACATTATGGTACACGACTTCGGAATCATACTGGGCGCCAACTCCGGCAAGGGATTTGCGCTCCGCTTCAGGTATCCCAAGGCGCTCGAACGTGTTCTTTATGTCGTCCGGCACCTGCGCCCAGTTGCCGCGCATAGGCGTGTCCGGCCTTATATATGTCACAATGTCGTTCATATTGAGCCCGTCCAGTGAAGGGCCCCAGTCAGGCACTTTAAGATTATTGTAGATTTCAAGCGATTTCAGCCTAAAGTCATGCATCCACTTAGGGTCATTTTTTGTCTTTGAAATCTCTTCTACAATTTCCGGCGTAAGGCCTTCTTTAACTTCATACGACGGGTGAACCTTATCTTTTATATCATAGATAGTGCGGTCAATATCTTTCACCATCGTTTTTTTCTTTTCCATCTGCTTACCTCCGGCCCGTCAGACCGCCGCAGCGGCAATCTTCTGAAAGCCATTCCTGCCGATTTCGCCTACAAGTTCGCTTCCGCCTGTTTTGACGATTTTGCCGTCTACAAGCACATGAACATAATCCACTTTCAGCGATTCGAGTATCTTTGCACTGTGCGTGATAATCAGCAGCGAATTGTCTTTGTTTTTGTATTGGTTTATTCCCTGCGAAACAATTTTTACGGCGTCCACATCAAGGCCGGAGTCTGTTTCGTCAAGTATGGCAAGCTTCGGGTTCAGCATAAGCATCTGGAGAATTTCCGACTTTTTCTTTTCGCCGCCGGAAAATCCCACATTTAGATAACGCTCTGCGTACCCGTCGTTCATGTTAAGCTCCGCCATTTTCTCTTTAAGCTCTTTCTTGTAAGCAAACAGCTTAACAGGCTTGCCGGTAATTGCCATGCGCGATGTGCGCATAAAGTTTTCGAGCGTTACGCCCGGCACTTCCTCAGGATTCTGGAATGAGAGGAAAAGGCCTGCCTTCGCGCGCTCGTTTGCAGGCAAATGGGTTATGTCTTTTCCGTCAAAAATAATGGACCCTTCGTCTACCTTGTACTCCGGATGGCCCATAATAGTATTGACAAGCGTGGATTTTCCTGCACCGTTAGGACCCATAAGCACATGTGTCTCACCTTTGCCAACGTTAAGGTTCAGGCCATGTAAAATTGTATTTCCATCCACACTTACTTTCAGGTTTTTTATTTCAAGCAACATCTGTATGCACCTCTGCCGGGGAAAATTCCCCATTTGTTATTTCAATGTATACTAATTTAATGTACGTTCTTATTATAGCAGGATTACCCCGCATTGCAAGCCGGAAAATCCTGTTATTTGTCATTTTCAGCGCAAATCTTCCGGTCTGCACCCGAGGATCTTCGCAATCCGCGCCAATGTCTTTTCATCCGGCTCTTTCTCGAGGTTCTCCCACTCGAAAACTTCTTTTTGCGAAACTCCGAGGCGCTGTGCAAGCTGCGCACGTGTCATCCCCAAAAGCTCGCGGTAAGAAGCCATTTTCTTCACAGGCTCCAGCAGAGGGGCAAGACGTTTTTTTGAGTCTATAAGCAGCGGGCAGTCATTGTGCAGTAGCAGGTCGCAGCGGTTTCCGCTTTCGCCGAATATGGCAGGCAAACCGTTTTCGCCGCGGCCCTGCATATACCCTTCCGGAAGGACATACGCGTGCCCGCCGTCATCTTTTCCGCACCGCCCCGCGCAGTTTGAATCCCATGGCAGCAAGGAGCATCTGTCGCCTTCTTCGGAAGGCTGCAAAGACTTCGTGCAGTGTATCTTGTAAATTGTGACTATCTCTCTCATTGTGTCACCTTTTTCGTTCCTTGTTTCCTTTTAATTTATTATACCATACATAGCCTCGCGTCGTTGACGCAAAAGCCATCGTTATTTCCCTTAATATTTTTGCCCACAGAAATCTTGCCGTTTCCGCGGGCAAATTTTTTATGTTTTTTCAAAGCCCAAGGCTGCGGATATAGCCAGGCAGGCCGGCTTCAAAATTCACGCCGAACCTTACATCAGTTCCGGCAGTGCGGGTACGGCGGATGCTTCCGACTGTAAAGTCTACGGCTTTCTGTGCAGACTGCAGAAGCGGCATTCCGTTCATCAAAGCGCCAAGCAGGGCGCTCGCAAAAACATCGCCCGTCCCATGGTATGAGCCTTCAATCCACTTGCCCATGGCATAGCCAACACAATTGCTTTCAGCGTCATACACAGCGCAGCCAAGGTGCTCCGGTTCGTCCCATACGCCTGTAAGCACTATTTTCTTAGGGCCGAGCGCCGCAAGGCGTCTAAGGAGCCCTTCAATATACTTCTTTGAGTAAGGGCCTTCACGGTACGGCTCGCCAACCAGAAAAGCCGCTTCTGTAAGATTCGGCAGTATTATGTCAGCCTTTTCGCAGAGTTTCGCCATTCCTTCCGGAAAATCGAGACGGAACGACGGGTAAAGCCTTCCTCTGTCTGCCATTACAGGATCCATATAAATTAGCGTATCTTTGCAGCGGAAGCTGTCGATTACTTTGGATACTATCTCAAGCTGTTCAAAAGAGCCGAGATAGCCTGTATATATGGCGTCGAAATGCAGCGAGAGCGACTTCCAGTGCCTTGCAATGGCCGGTATATCCTCGGTCAGGTCGCGGAATGTATACCCTGTGAAACCGCCGGTATGTGTCGAAAGCACAGCCGTGGGCAGCGCGACAGTTTCCACCCCCGCCGCCGAGATAATCGGAATGGCAGTCGTCAGCGAGCACTTACCGAAGCATGAGAGGTCATGCACGGCCATAACTCTTTTCTGATGTTTCATGCAGTCACCTGATTCTTTTTCACCATTATAACATTTTTGAAAATTTTTTCCGGTGTTTTTGGAATGAAAATTTTCACAGCTGCTTCTGTGCCTTTCCGTGGCCGTTCGTGGAAAGGCTTTTCTTTTGTGAGAAAGGTTATGTTTCCCAAATCAAAGCAGATTTGACAACATAAAACGAGCCGCTATGTGGCAGATTAATTAACGCGGTGCAGGGAGGTGAAATCGTGAAAAAATTTCTTAAAAAAGCATCCGCATCTGCCGCGGTAATAGCCCTTTTAGGCTCAGCAGCCATCGGAGCGGCAGATTATTTTACTCCCAATTCCTACACGACGGTACCAAATGAAAAGCTAAACTGGGGCAACGGCGCATTTTCGGTTGTGCAGGACAGCGCCGCGGAAGTTTCCGCCAAAAGCGGAAGCAAATACCCCAAGACCTACTCAGCAAAACTAATGCTCTATGATACGGTGCCAATCAAGAAGGTACAGTTAAATGTTGTAGACAGTTCCTATGTCGTCCTATGCGGAATGCCGTTCGGCATTAAAATGTTTACAAATGGCGTTGTAGTCGTCGGCTTTGCCGATATCAAAACTTCTGCTGGAACAGTCAATCCCGCTTCTGATGCCGGCCTTAAAATTGGCGATATCATCACAACAATCAACGGAAAAACTGCAGGAGCCAATACTGACGTCGAAAACGCAATGGAAAACTGCGGCGGCCGCCATGTCCGCCTCACGGTAAGCCGCGGAAACGAGAAAATCCCCATTACGCTCAATCCTGTCCGATCGGAATCCGACGGTCTCTACAAAGCAGGCCTCTGGGTCAGAGACAGCACCGCAGGAATAGGCACACTGACTTTCTACGACCCTGCAGGTAAATGCTTTGCCGGCCTCGGCCATGGTATATGCGACTCAGACACAGGGCAGCTGATGCCCCTTTTAAGCGGTGATATAGTCCCTGTTACCATCAGCGGCGTAACTAAAGGCATCCGCGGCACTCCCGGCGAGCTGCGCGGATATTTTTCCGACAGCAACCCTATAGGCACATTGAGCGCCAATGTAGAGTGCGGTGTTTACGGCATGATGAAAAAGCCGCTTGAGGGTAAGGCAATAAAAATTGCAATGAAACAGGACGTCAAAGTAGGGCCTGTAAAAATCTGCACAACAATAAGCGGAAGCACCCCACAGCTTTATGATGCCCGAATTGAGAAAATCGATTACCGTGAAAGCGTCAACAGCAAAAATCTTGTTCTCCGCATTACCGACCAGCGCATTTTGTCGCAGGCCGGCGGAATTGTGCAGGGCATGAGCGGCAGTCCAATTATCCAAAACGGAAAACTTGCCGGCGCCGTAACCCATGTTTTTGTTGACGATCCAACGCGTGGTTACGGTATTTTTGCAGAAAATATGCTCACAGAATCCAAGACTATCAGTGCTCGTGAAAACAAACTTGCCTCATAAAGCTGATACCATCTGGATTTTCCCCATAAATCAAAAAAATATTTTTAAAACCTATTGCCATATATTCCAATTTATGGTATTATATCGATGTAATAAATCTTTTTAGGGGGATATAAAGATGGAAAAGTGTATTAAACTATTAATCGCCAACAACAGCAGTGAATTTCGCAGCCATGACGGCCGAATTTTTGAAAATACCGGAATGGAAATCACTTATGTACCAAAAGACGGAATGCAGCTGCTTGACAAGGTCCAGGAAATTCGTCCGGACGCAGTTCTTTCTCCTCTTTTTATGCCGCGACTTGACGGTATCGGCGTAATAAAGGCGGTGAATACCAAAATGCCGGATAATGCGCCAAAGTTTATTATCGTGTCAAGCTTTACAAGCCCAACACTTGAGCGCGAAGTTATGATGTCTGGCGCTGCGTATTTTGCTGTTACTCCATTCAACGCATCTGACCTTGCAGAGCGTATAATGCAGCTTTGTACTATAACGGCCGAGTCATCTGAAAAGCAAAAGCCTGCTGCCGATGACGAAGCATCACTTAAAATTCAAATCACAGAAATACTTCATCAAATAGGAGTTCCCGCCCATATAAAAGGCTACCATTATTTGCGGGATTCAATTCTTATGGCCGTCGAAGAGCCAGATATTATTAATTCAGTTACAAAACGCCTTTACCCGGGAGTGGCCAAGCTTTACAATACGACGGCTTCGCGGGTTGAGCGCGCCATCAGACATGCGATTGAGGTTGCATGGGACCGCGGCGACGTGGATATCCTTAATTCCTATTTCGGATATACGATCCACAATACGCGCGGCAAGCCCACAAACTCTGAATTTATCGCCATGATTTCCGACCGGCTACGGCTTCATATGAAAACGGCGTGATAACCTGAAAAATAGCTTGAATACTGGACAGATCGAGAAAAACAAGAATGATTCCATCCTTATGAATAATATGAAAATAGGCATGGATTCGTCATTTTAACCAATGAATTTATAAATTTTTTTTTACAAACTCCCTTGCTTTATTGGGTGTGAATTTTGATTCCATCCATGAAGTGAGGGAGCGTTTTTATGGTTCAATTTGATTATGATATTGACGATTTTATGAGCGACTGTCAGTTGCGGAATTTACGGCCTAAAACCATGCAGAGCTATGAACAGTCATTAAGAATCTTTAAATGGTATATGCATAATGGTTCGCCGGAGCATTGCAAGTTTATTATGCCGTTACATCCACAAACGTTGACAATATCATTATTGAAATGCTATAATAAATTATAAGTAATCCCATTGTGTAATTATATGCGGCACATTAAAAATCCAGTTAATACGCCGGTGTGATGGAATTGGCAGACGTGCAGGACTCAAAATCCTGTGGTGGCAACACCGTGCGGGTTCAACCCCCGCCACCGGCACCAGACAAAAAACCCGCATGAGTACCGATTATTCAGTATTCATGCGGGTTTTCCTTAT
>ENA-UOOE01003357-UOOE01003357.1-fermentation-metagenome-genome-assembly--contig:-NODE-3357-length-10198-cov-3.993690_pt1 | contig 10198 bp, 5 predicted proteins | sample MGYA00245776_ERZ724021 | MGnify/ENA primary metagenome ERZ724021 (study PRJEB28704, sample SAMN03018321) | fermentation metagenome | biome: anthropogenic terrestrial biome; feature: soil; material...
GGATGTCATCTCAAAAATGGATTTCCGAAACAAACGCGATAGGGATAACCTCAAATCCCTCTTTTACGAACCCGTGGGTCAGTCCTCCGATACCGCAAAACAGGTCAACAACAGCAAAACCCTTTATATTCTCCATATTACAAACTAAGATAAATTATAAAATTACATAAATTTTTGCCTATAACCAAGAAGGGTGTTTAAAATTATAATTTGAATACTAATTATATAGCTGTGTTACAAAGCTTTTATTTCATTTCTTTAACTCAGGCAACTGTTTTTTTACTTTACACCGCATTTATACATTCATTTTTCAAGCATTAAATTCTGAATCCGTATCTTTTTACTTTTTCAAAGTTCAGTTTTGCGATGAATTTGTTCCTGTCTGTCAAGTCTTTTTTCCCTTCCGCAAGATCCTCCATAAATCTGTATTCAAACGGTTGCAGTCTTTTATTTTTCTTGTCCCATTTTGCTATTTCTTTTATCAGGTCCAAGGTAATTTCCGGATCGTCTACTTTCACATTTGCATCTTCGCTGAAAAAATTTTCCATATCGAAAAATAACTCTGGTGCCAAGTTTGCTATAATATCAAGAATTGAGTTAGCATGTATCCTTTCTATTTCCGAAAAATTCCGATTGTTATTAATCCTGTTGCCAATCGTATAAGCCATATTGATCTGATACTGGGAAAGGTTTCCTGTTGCTTTCCCCCAATTCTCTATTTTCTTCCATATCTTCGGGTGAATCGATCGAATTCTCTCGACAGAAGCGTCCAGTTCGACTTGTGCCATTTGATCATCTGAAATTCTCTTTCGTTGTACGGTTGTTTTACTTGCCAAATCTTCTTTCAAACTATCAAATGAAATATCCAAATCTGTTTCTTTAATCGAAGTCCAACATTCTTCTTTTTTCGCCCATTCTCCATACAATGAACCTGGTGCATTGTCTTTAATGAAACCTTCAATTTTGGTCATTATTTCATATAATTTCTCTTTCATAGAAGAGCTTAGTTCCTGGACCTTCCATATACGGTAAAGATCAAGCTGATAATTGAGTTTATACCCCATCCAAGAAATAGAGTACGGGACGGTTATATAGCGCATGTCACCTATAGCATTAGGCTTAACTCCATATAACTTTTCCGCGGTATTAAAAAGAATAGCCAAAGCAACAGCATCTTCAAAGTAAATATTATCAGGTTTTTGTTCAAAATTATAGTTAAGAAATTGCGCATAGTTCTTTTGGCTACCCCTTACTACAATATGAGGTCCGATAACCAATTTTTTCCCGGAATAAACTTCCTTATATGCATCAATATATTTAGCCAATAATTCCTTAGTGAACATCTGGTTCCTTGGATTTTGCTTATCAAATTGTTTCCTTCTTGATGGTGTGATACCGTAACGAATTCGTTCATTCTTATACTGACCTCTTGAACGTTCATAAAACCAGCGCGTCTGGTATGTCTCCCCTAGTTTTGGCGGGGCCCAAACTGTTCGAGAAAGTTTCTCGAGAATTATATGGTGTTCCCTATTTGAACTCAAATCTGAAGCAGAAACCCGATTTTGAGTATTGGCATACTCCGCAATAGCACCAACAATTTCAGCAAAATTATTCTGATCCTTTATAATTGTCAGTTTAAGCTGAACAAAAACTTTTGAAATATCCGCATTACTTTTTTTCCAAGTATGATATATGGAAGCGGTTGTTTGTCCTCCATTAACTATTTGAAAGTCTTTTATATAATCAATTGCTTTTCCTGTACTATTTGGTAATTCAATTATCTTCACTTCTTCGGCTGTAGCAGCAATACCATTGTTAAACGCAAGAAACATTTGCGGTTCCTCAAGGATAGTCCTGCGTATTCCTTTGTTTATTTTACCCGTAAATTGTAGAAATGAACGAACATTTTGCTCAAGAAGCCTAGAACCAAATTGTTCATATATTGATGCAAGTGATATTCCGGGTATTATGGCAAGATATGACTGATAGTCCTTATTACCGCTTTGACTTTCTATGCAGGGAATTGCCCCACCATTACTTTCAAAATCTATTTCGATTGGGACCCTAGACTTTTCTGAAAGATTAAATAAGTAGTTAATGTCAACTATTCGGTAAAAAACCAGATATCCAGCTATTTTATCAGACATCTTCAATTCTGACCTTATTTCCCCGTTTGTTAGAAGAAAAATATTTACCCGCGTAAGAAACTCCTTTACTTCTGGCACGTAGGCTAGTGTTTGCGCAAGGTCAAATATTTCTGAACTTTCTTCCAATTCATTCACATAATCTTTATATATTGCGTTTCTGAAAAATTTCGACAGTCTCTCAATCGCCTTTTCAGCCTCTGTTTTAGTGACGGACTGTATCGTATTATCAGCATTATAAATGGTGACAAATAGATCAAGGGTTTCATAATTCTCATAAAGTGAGTAAGCATTCACCTTGTGCTCTACCCCTCTTTTACTTATTTTCTCGTCATAACATATCCTGCAATTTTCTGTTTCTCCTGCATCTGAAAGCAAAGCTACACCGAAATCAGTAAAAATTTGCTCAGGATTGGCACCTTCTTCTTCTGATATGAGCTGGGTTTTAATATCTTCCTGTAAGTCCGTATAAAACTTGTTTAGTTCCTGATTTTCGAGCATATTGCACTATTGTTTGAGTTTTTCAAATAAAATCTCTTCTGACAAAATCCAATCATCATTAGCAGACACTATAAGCGAATAACGTACGTCACCAACACCTGACGGCACCTGAGCTTCTGTAATTTTGGGAAAATCATCCGTAATCCTATAGATATTCTCTTGTCTAATAGAGTAACCAGTCTCAGCGTATATGTCACGGTGATTATCGAAATATCCGGACTCCAGTAATTTAAGCTGGAATAGATTATTTGCCGCGGGGCTGTCAGAAAGCATTTCAAAGAGTTCATCCACGACATCATTTAATGTCTCGCCATGATTCTGGCGAACTTCAAGTGAATAATGAATCAGAAAAATATTGGGGACGAAAGATATGTCCAGTTGACGTTCGTTCGATATGTGCAGTTTCTGCTGATTCTTCCCGTGGGTTGTTTTAATTTCGACAGCCCAATCAGCAAATTGAAAATCCTGAACCGATTTTTCTGCCCCTTTCCAAGAATTGATACAATAATCAGCATCTGGAATATTGTGGAGGAACTTTTTAAGAAAATGCAACTCGCCATATAACCCTTGTTGGGCCTCATCAGAGAGTCCTTGCTGATTCATTTTCTCAAACATCAATCGCCATTTTTCAAGACGAAGAAACATCAACTTAATCAGTTCAGATTCACGTGTGACATCCGATATCTGTTCAATAAGATCTTCACTTAAAGTAGAAAAAACATCCCGGTGCATATTGTCCAGTAGAAGCACCAGAAGGAATTGTTTATTCGGATGTTTCTCATCTGGCAAAAATTGAATTTTAATATCCCTGAACTTATCCCAGCTTTTCAACTGCAATTCAACAGTTGCATTTAAATGAGCAGCAATACACCGTAGTTTTTCAGGAGACTTGATTGCGACATATACATCTGGCTTGACTGCTCCTGAATATCGTTTGTATAACAACCCACTTCTTAGTGGTTCTGCGCCTTCCAGTTCTTTCCATATATTCTCAATCTTCTTCATCATCGGGACTTTCCAGCTCATCTTCCATATTAAACCTATCAAGGAGCTGTTCGTTTATTGCATAGGCTACAAAGGCATTATAATTACTTTTTGGAAAACTAATAGCATATCCCACAAAAGGATTTGTACTTGGTAACATTCCTGCGCCAACTGGGTCAAGCAGATAAATGAGCAATAGCGGATTTTCAGAATTTCTTATCTGATTCCTTACTATTTCTCCATTCGGATAAATTGGCTCACCTTCACTGTTTTGCCTCGACCTTAATTCTCTTGTCAATTGCATTGCCCTTTCATATTCAGATTCTGAAAGATCTATAAACTCATCTTTAGGACTTATTATGTGAGACTTTCGCAGGTAGTAAACATTTTCATCTGAATTGTTTTCATCTTGTCGTCGTAAAAAGCAACCAATAGAAACACTGTCGTTATTTATCAGGAACTCTCTTGTATCAGATGATTTTCTTTTAGACATTAATGCAACACTCCAACTGGTAAGTTCATTATTAGATAATTGCATATTAATAAATCTGATCAGGTTTTGTGGATCATAAGCCTTCAGGTTTTCCAAGGTACGGATGTTACCCAAAAATCCAATTACCTGATCAACTGTAATACTTCTCCATAAATAGTTGTTATTTGTAATAGTAAAGATGGGAGGTAATGTGGCAACAAAATTTTTTACTGCTACGAGATTACTATTGATAATATCAATGTCTTTTTTGAATTCATACGATTCCACTAAACGTCCTGCCCATGTTACTTGGACAGTAACTGCTGAACGAAGTTTGTTTGTAGCTGAAATCTGAAGTACCCCAGGATGTGTCCTTACTTTTAGTGCATACTGTTCTGGCGTTGAGCCAGCTACGTCTGCCATGTAGTCAAATTCCTCACGCAACTCTTCAGTAGCATGCGTTATATGGCAGAACCATTCATTAAGTTCACGACTAGTGAACAGACGGCATAGGTCAACATAGCCCTGACGATATCCAAACCAACGACCCATCTGCATTAGTGTATCGTACATTCGTGAAGAACGCAGGTAATAACTTACCGAGAGTCCTTCAAGTGTCAGCCCTCTTGAAAGTTTGTCACCTCCTATGGCAATCACAGAAAGGCCATCTTTATGATCATAATAATCAAGCGCGTCCCGTGAACCTCCATGTATTGACCTCACTTCAATTCTAGATGTAGCATCATTCAAAAGAGGAAGTACATCTTCCCATGAATGAATATTAATATTGGGATCTATGTCAACCATAGGAGAATCCAATATTTGGCGTGAAATGGTAATGTATGATCTGTAACCAAGTGAGTCCTCCTCAAAAGTTGTCCGGAACTCTTCCAGAATATCAACATCATTCTGATTAATACCCATCCTGTAATAGTCAAACTGATTTTGTACCAGATCAGTAATATGATTTTGCCAGCGCTGAAAACGGGAAACATGAATAAGCATCGAATTATGGACATTCGTTTGTCCTCTCAAAAATCTGATAGTACATGTAAGAATGAAGCAACGAATCGCTCTTTTCAAAGATTCAGGAACAGTAGAAGGTAACTGGTCATTTTGTCTGTGCCGGTCATGAACGAAGGAAGTATAATCGTCTATTCTGTTAACAAAAGGTAACACTGTCGTAGGTTCTTCATTGTCCTCTACCAGATGAAATCCAAACACTCTTTCAGGGCCAATATAATTTGATGGAGCCGGGATATTTATAATAAAATCCCTTGGAAATAAACTGTCTTCCCCTAAAGGTATGAAAATATTGGCAAAAGGCGTGGCTGTATAACCAACATAACCACTTTTACCAAAAACACCGATTATTTGAGTAATCCAGTTATTGATAGAACTTCGTCTATCCGGATCATTTGAAATATTGATAGAAGCGTTGTCTGCTTCATCATCAATTAATAACAGTGATTTGTTGCGAATTCTCCTTTGTCCGTTATCCTCCTGAATGCCCTGAGCTGAGAGCCACTGATGCAACCGGCGTAATACATTTGGATTTTTCTTTACAACGGCAATAATTGGTTCATTAGTGTCAAAGTTGAAACCGGAAGAATTTGCAGCTTGCTGTGTAAAATCGCCATTATCCAGACTGGATGTCAATGAATGGGCAACACTTGAACGATTGATCCTGCCAACGCCAATACGTATGTTGTTCTGATTAAAAGCCCTGGTATGTTGTGTATCAAAGCCTAAAAACCCTTCATCAAGACGTAGTTGGGTCTGGCTTCTTAGATTATTATGAATACCTGCAAGTACTATTATCAATTTGAACCCTGCATCAGCTGCTTTACAAATCAGCCCTGTATAATTGGAGGTCTTACCGGATTGCACCTGACCTACAACTAGGCCTTTTTTGTCAATTTTAACATTTACAGATGGATCAAATAATCCATCAAGAATCCTGTCCGTGAGCCGATCAAGCTTATTTAGCGTGTCTGGCGCAAAATTTTTCTCGTCCTGTAAATATGAACGGTATCGAGACCAAAAGTTCCAGCTTATCTCTGCTTTTTTGGTATTGAGCCAAGGCAATCGCCTTTCGGTTTCTTCAATAATTCTGTAATCCTCAACTCTGACACTGTAAATACTTTCAATTTCCCTGATAAGCTGTTCTTGGTCAATTTCTGAGAAACCAGGCATTAAAAGAATCTGATGGACCAACTCTTCGATTTGATCTCTTGTAACAAAAGTCACATTCCCAAGTAGAATTCGGACAATTCTTACTGCTTGCTGTATCATATATTTAAATTTTCCAGGTATTCAGGATAAAAATTAAATGGTTCCATATTCGTAATCCTAGCTTTGGCTATTTCGGGATGTATACCTTCGTTAATGAGTTTTTCAAAAATCGCTTTCATCATTTCCAATACAACATCATGATCCTTTCCTTCAAAAGGTTGACCATGAGGTTTCTCATTTTCATTCTCCTGAAGAGTGATTAGAGGTACGGGTACGGTTTCTTCAATAAACTGAAGGATTTTTTCAAAATCTTTTACTGATCCGTTCGCATCCTTAAAAAGTTCTTTAAGCATCGGGTGTTCCCTATTGATTTTATAGAATCGTTTTCCATGACGGGTCTTTTCTTCCCAAAAGGGAAAAAACTCATCTTTGGCAAATTTTCGTCGGACTATTTTTCCTTTATGCCGATATACCTCTACTGCCTGCGTCCGCACATCTTTTGCTATAGCAATCAAATGATCCCTAATTTTAGCCGGCGGGCGGGCTATGGATTTCTTGATATCAATTTGCCATTCGTCATCCATATTATTGGGGAGATCAATCCTTATCCTACACAGATCATAGTGAACTTCCCGTTTAAATAATCCCAACCAGTCACCAGCAACAAGCAATCTTCTGTTTCTGTAAATATAGAAACCTTGATGCGCCGTCCAACTGTCTTTCGGTCCCCTGCCATAGTTGTATCTTTCTGCAGATAACTTTGACCGATGAGGCATTACAAATCCTTTAATGCGAATTTCCCCTCCTTCTAGCAGCGTCGCTGGTCTTGCTTGAAGCCCCTCAAACCCAATCATGAAAGGGTCCCAATATTCAATCTTTCGGTCTTTGAGCCAGATATTTATGCCTTCTTCTATATATTGGTGAAAAACCATTGAAAGATGTTTTTTTATTTTCTCCATTACGGTGAAAAAAGCAGCTTTTGAAGATTCTTTATCTTCTTGGGAATCTTTAGTTAGTCTATCAATATCCCACCATATCACAACCGTTCCAGTACTTAATACATCCAACCGTTCCAAGAAATCAAAACCTTCAGGTCTGTATTTGATCAATTTCCAAGATTTCACCTCATTAACATAATCCAAATCCCATGTCCAGTAGTTTTTTGAATCATTCTTTTTAGAGACCACACAGAATTTTCTGCACTGTGAAAATGACGCAGTCTTAAGTCCCAGTCCGAATCTACCCAAATCATTCTGATCGCGTTCTACCAATGGACTTATAGTACCAGGACGCATGGCCTGAATCAGTTCTTCATTATCCATTCCCCAACCATCATCCATAATCCCGATGATTGTATCAGGCCCTTTCCACAAATAATCGATCCAGATATTTTTAGCTCCTGCAGAAATGGAGTTATCCACAATATCGGCAATGGCCGTTTCAATAGAATAACCTATAGCCCGAAAGGTTTCTATCATGGAGCAGGCTTCAGGTTCGGCAAGCGTGGATTCTATTTTGGAATAGTCGATATCCATTTTCTTAAAGTTAAATTGTTATTGGTACATCAACCTTAATCTCTTTGTTATCTTGATTATTAAATGTCTTAAAAACAGCGGAAACAATTCTTGCAATTTGGTTTGCCAAAAGAGGAGGAACGGCATTCCCCACTTGAATAAACTGTGAAGTTCTTGGCCCACAGAAATAATAGTTATCTGGAAATGTCTGGATTCGGGCAGCCTCCCTTACTGTAAAGCTTCTGCACTGGGTGGCATCTGGATGAATATAATAATGACCGTCTTTGGAAATATGACTGGTTACTGTTTTACAAGGATCATTCCACAACTGAACCCTGAACCTGTCTGCAAACTTTTTGTTTTCAATACCAGCTTTGACATTTTTATGGGCAGGGAGTAGAGCAACAGGAAAATCCTCCAACTTAGGAGAGCGTTTCTTTATCTTGGCGAAACAGGAAGCGAAAAAATACCTGAGCAAGTCATCTTCCATATGCCCTCTTGACATATGATTGGAAACTCCTTCCAGTCTATTGTCAAGATACCAGTCAGGACGATATTTAGAACTAATTCTTTTGGAACAAAAATAATCTTTCCCTGCCCCTGTTCGAGGAAGAGATATTTTGTCAATTTTTTTTATAATTTCATCTGTTACGTCTTTATCGACACCATCCAGTATCCCTTTTTCCAATATTTTTCCTATTGTATCCTTCCAGTCCTCTCCGTTGTCTTCAACCTTTGAAAGAGAACTTCTTAACGTTGGCAATCCTAATAACACCAACGAAATAGGCACTTCACTCCTTTGCTCAAGAACTTTAGGTTGAAGATCGATGTCATTACGTATACCCAACAATATAACCCGATGGCGTGTCTGAGGGATACCATATTTTTCTGAATGAATAACAAAGTCCTGAAAATGGAAATCTGGATTTTCATACAAATCATATCCCCTTGGTTCAGCAACTAAGGAATAAATCTTGTATCCGGGACAATCTAGCTGTTTGCATTGTTTTTATATTCAGAAGCATAAGCATCTACAGGGTATGTGAGGTCATTAAGTATTTTGGAAAATACCGAATTCTGCTCAGTTCTGGCTGAAAGTAGACCTTTGACATTCTCCATTACAAAAACCGCGGGATTATGCACTGCTAGAATTCTCAAGTATTGTTTATATAATCCTACCCGTTCGTCTTTCTCCTCATCCAGAAATATCTCCCGCCTCCTAGAGCGTCCTACGACAGAATATGCTTGACAGGGTGGACCACCTATCAAGAGCCAATTCCTGTGTCCATTTAAGGCTTTCACAATTCTTTCATCGACAATAGAGTTGGATGCAGCATTTATGCCATCTCCCAATTCAGCCATCCAAGCCTCATCATGTGCATTTTTCGATTGTTTTGGCCATTTCTCGAACAATTCCTCTTGAGAAATGCGCCCTTTAACAAAATCATAATATTCAACCGGAACCTGTTCTGGAGGGAATTGACGAAAAAAACTCCTTAATTGGAGAGTTTGGTGGGCATAAAAATCTTTCTCAATCGAAAGGACTATTTTAAATAATCTCTGATTAGTTTGAGGGTTTATTAATGCACTGAAACCTTCTCCAAGCCCTCCCGGACCCGCAAATATATCAATTATTGGAACTATCATTAATTTTTGATTTCCTTACTATTTTTTAATGTTTTTCCAGTTACTATTTTTTGTAACTTACATTCAAGATTGATATTACTCATCATCCCTTTTATTTAAGATTACTAACATTCTTTCAAATTAAATTGTTTGCTTTGTTTTATTTAACTCGCTCATCTTTTTACTCTTGCTTTAAGGACAACAAATACTACTTGTAAATTTAGCAAATATTTTATTGAGACAAAAAATTATACAACTTTTTCTTGACTTCGTACATTCATTTACTCAAGTCATATTTAGTGTAATATTCAATATAGACTTCTTTGTTTTCTTATATTTACAATTGATAACGATAAAATAATGAAAGTAAAAGCCATAAATTTCTCCAAAATCAGAATCTAAAATTGAAATATTTAATACCCTTTTCCCACGTTTCTACTTTGTGCAATCAATCATCTATATTCCTATCTTCACCTAATCGATCGAAAGAATCAATAAACATCTACTCCATCAGATTATCTTTGGCACATATTGTGCAGATTTGCCGTCGAGTCATTCAAGGAGAAACTACGGGATCGGTTCAATCCCAATGAGGATAGATAACTTTCAGAAAATCGAGAATATCGATACGGTCGAAAGATGCTTCTGGCGATTTTGAAAAAATAAGAATCGATTTAAGGAGATTAACCCAATTTGAAACATACAGAAATTCGGCCAAACCA
>ENA-UOOE01003358-UOOE01003358.1-fermentation-metagenome-genome-assembly--contig:-NODE-3358-length-10197-cov-37.622560_pt1 | contig 10197 bp, 8 predicted proteins | sample MGYA00245776_ERZ724021 | MGnify/ENA primary metagenome ERZ724021 (study PRJEB28704, sample SAMN03018321) | fermentation metagenome | biome: anthropogenic terrestrial biome; feature: soil; material...
ACGACCTTCGGGTTATGAGCCCGACGAGCTACCGGACTGCTCCACTCCGCGATATAAAAGTCATTTTAAAGGGTCTAACGTTTGAGTGCTTTATCAGGATAACATTTTCTAAGCGAAATGTCAAGGCTTTTTCTAAAATATTGTACGCCCATGCTTTTAAAATTGGATGGGCAGATTACTATTTCAATCTGAAAAAGTCTGAAATTCTTTCCTAATAAAAACAGCAGATAAAATGGTGGCAAGAAAATCACTGACCGGCTCTGCACAGAAAATTCCTAATGTTCCAAAGAAAATCGGGAAAATATAAATCAACGGGACAAGAGCCAACACTTGGCGAATCAATGTGATAATGCTTGGAGGGATATCATAGAAGTGCAGAGGTCAAACACCTAAAGTGTGATAAAATCAAGGAAAGAAAGATAATGCTGAACTGCGCCGCGCCAACGAAATTCTCAAGGATGCGCTTGTCTTTTTCGCAAAAGACCGGAAGAAGTAAAGCCGGAACGGCTGCAATACAGTGTCCACGCCCTGTGCCGTGTTCTAAAGGTCAGCGAGTCCGGGTACTACCGCTCCCTTCGGATGCAGGACCCGCCGCAGCCCTGGCAGCTTCTTCTGGTCCGGATACGGAAGATTTACGAAGAAAATCCGGACAACCGGAATTACGGTGTGGGGCGGATTCTGCTGGCATTGGAGCAGCGGGGCGTAAAAACCAGCCGCTCCGGCGTACGGCGTGCGATGAAAAAGGGCGGGCTGCTGAAATCACCGGCCCGAAGACCGCAGAGCCTGACGAAAGCGGATGTCGCAGCGCACCTTTCCCACAGCACATTCCTGTTCATAAATCGCATCAATGACATGAATATGCCGCGGTTTCATGGCAATTCTTCCATTGTTTCCGTTATCTTTTTTGCGACAAAACAGGCATCCTACTGTTATAGGCCATTCGGGTATTTGGGTCGCTCCCTACGCGGGAGCGTGAATTGAAACCGTGTGTTGGAAGCATAATTTTATTGCTAACGTCTCTGTGCAAATCTGTCACCTGACAAAGCCCGTGCCAACGCTGCCATATTCAGGTCAACGCAGCTTAGTGTGTCCGACATCAAGAGACGGCTCTTGTGCCGGGACGCTTTCCTCCGGAACCGGAGACATCTCTGGGATGGGGTGAACGACAATCGCGCTGATCACACCGCAAACCGCTAGTACTCCATAAAAGAGCTGCCAGCTGCCGAGCGCAATCAGAGGAGCAGCCATGGCAGGAACGATTGACTGCGGAAGTGTATCAGCTGCATTCATCAGGCCGTAATCCTTTGCGGCATCCTGCTGGTTGGGCAAAATTCTTGCAATCAGCGCTGTATCCACCGCAGTATAAATACCGTAGCCGAAGTTGATAACCACACAGCCGACGGTGACGACCGTCATATCGCTTATAAACGCGACAATCAGCAGACCAATCACCATGACAATGACCGAACAAACAATGAACGGCTTCTGTTTTCGGATCTTATCCGAAAGCATACCGCCCAGTATACTCGAAACTCCCATGGCAACAAGACTCAGCACTTCAATGAGCGTGGTGTAACTGGTGGTCTGCACTTCGTTCAGATGAAACCGTTTTGTAAGCATGATAGCGGTATAAATTTGATAGCTGTAAGTCATAGACATAAAGAAGCGCGTAAGCATGCCCCACGTAAAGGCCGGGTATTGTTTCGGACTTGGGTAAATGGCATTTAAGGCTATCTTCTTCCCGGTTTTTACATACTGCGTCTGGGGATCGACGATCATGCAGCAAGTAATGACGGCCGACACGATACCGACAAGGCCCAGAATTCCGAAACGCGCCGCAAGCGAGGTGTTGGCCATAATAATCATCAGCACATAGCCGACCACAATCGCAACTGGCAGCGCGAACCCAAGAATACCCGATATGGCACCGCGGCGGGATTCTTCTACCTGATCCGGCACAAGAGCCATATAGGCCGCAAAAGCGAAATTGTAAAAGAGCTGAGCCAGACACCAGAACACCGTAAGCCAGGCAACGTTCTTTGCCCAGGCAATGCCGGCAAATGCCAGGCTGCCTAATATGCTGCCAATCATAATCCAGGTCCGCCTGCGCCCAAAACGCAGTGGGGTTCTGTCGCTGACCGCGCCGCCAAGCGGGTTTGCCACAAGCGCGAAAATGGCACCGATGGCCGTAACAATACTGAAAACTGCGGTCGAGTTGTGCGCATCAATCTGCTCTGCCTTAAAGGTCAGAAGCAGAGAAATCGGTATCATCAGCACCATCATGCTGCAGCTTTTGCCAATGCTCAGGGCTACAGTCAGCCTGCGGTAAGGTGTTACGCGCGGCGGTCCTTGACTTTGCGAATTCAATTTTACCGGTTCATTTTTCAATTTTGATACCTCCCCTACCGAAAATCAATTTATCGTTCCGAATTGAGGACCGAAGTCAGCCGGGCAATCTGTTCGTCGTTGAATTCCGGTATCTGCATGCGGATGCTGCGAAGCGGCATCTGAAGCACAAAATCAGGGAGTGCTTCCACAGAAAAGTGATTTCTGTCCACCGCCACTCTGCGGATGATCTGTGCACCTAAGGGATCTGCAAGCACTTCACCAATCGTGGAATTGCGGGTGAATACTGTTTTTTCTCTGTGGATCGAATGAATCGTGACGGTTGTTTTCAGCGGTGTGTCGGCCGAAGAACCTCCGGCAAGTATCTCAAATTCCCCGGTTTCAACGCGCCAGCCGTGTATCTGTTCGTCGTAGAAGGCAAACGCGCGCCGGCCGAGTGTAAACTCCACGATTTTCTCTTCACCCGGCTGCAAAAAGGCCTTAGAAAAGCCTTTGAGTTCCTTTTCTGGGCGCGGAACACTGCTCGCGACATCGCGCACATAAAGCTGAACCGTTTCCCTACCGGCTCTCGTGCCTGTGTTTTTAACCCTAATCCGGATCGTCAGGGGCTGATCCTCATTAAAATCAGAGCGATCGGTTTCCATGCCCGTGTAGGCAAACGTTGTGTAGCTCATCCCGTAACCGAAGGGGAAAAGTGGTTTCAGCTGTTTCTTTTCATAATACCGGTATCCTATGAAGACGCCTTCCCGATATTCCGCCCGGCGGCGTAATCCGGGAAAATTCAGGCTGGCTGGTGTATCGCTGAGCTTTTCCGGAAATGTTTCGGCCAGTTTTCCGCTCGGATTGACATCACCGAACAGAATATCAGCGATGGCTTTGCCTCCGGCCTGACCGCAAAGGCCGCTTTCCAGAATGGCATCCGCCCGATCTGCCCATGGCATTTCGACGGGCGAGCCGTTCATCAGCACGATTACCGTTTTTTTAACTGCACGTGTGACCGCGTCGATCCTTTCCCGAATCGTCGAGCAAACGCTTTTTCGGCTGGCAAATCTTGTAGAAAGCATTCACAGTTTCCATTACTCCTACCGCATCAACTATTGCCGGAATTACATCATGCAGCATGTCTACGAAAAACTCACCGTTCCGCAGATCGCTGCGCATGCCGGTGTAAGCCCGGAATATCTCACGGAGCAATTCAAAAAGGAAACTGGCGTCTGCCTGAAATTATTTATGGAACAGGTTCGGATTCATGAAGCAAAGAGGCTGCTTCAATCGACGGGCAAATCCCTATTAGAAATTACACTGATGCTCAATTTTCACGACCAAAGTCATTTTATACGCTCATTCAAAAAAATAACCGGTATTACACCGGCGGTATTCCGCAAAAATGACCATTACCATCAGCATACGTTTTAGCATCCTGTATGCCATATGGTTCAATCGTCCAAAACAAAAAGGAGCGGTCTGAAACCGCCCCCTTTTTTGTCTTGAGGATTATCCAAACGGCAGACAGAAAATATCATCAGTCGGCCGTCTTATTTTTTACTTCAGCAACTGCTTTTTCAATAAATGGCTCCGGCTTCATGGTGCCGAGACTGCCGCCCTTGCGGCTGCGCACCGAAACGGTTCCGTTCTGCATTTCCTTTTCCCCAACGATTAGCATATAAGGAATTTTTTGCAGCTGGGCTTCCCGGATTTTATATCCGATTTTCTCATTCCGTGTATCGACTTCCACGCGAAGGGAAGCGCTTTGCAGTTTTTCCTGTAATTTTTTCGCATAGTCCATTGTAGCATCCGAAATCGGCAGGATCTTGACCTGCACGGGGGCCAGCCACATAGGGAATGCGCCGGCATAATGCTCCGTCAAGATGGCGATGAACCGCTCAATGCTTCCAAAAATCACACGGTGCAGCATCACCGGACGGTGTTTTTCACCATCTTCACCTGTATAAGTCAGATCAAAACGCTCCGGCATCTGAAAATCGAGCTGAATGGTTCCGCACTGCCATGTCCTTCCAAGGGAATCGCGCAGGTGAAAGTCGATTTTCGGGCCGTAAAATGCCCCGTCACCCTCATTGATCTCGTAAGGCTTACCGTTCTTTTTCAGCGCATGGATCAGCGCGTTGGTCGCCATTTCCCACTGCTCATCCGTGCCCATAGAATTTTCAGGTCTTGTGGAAAGCTCCAGACTGTAGTCAAAACCGAACACTTTATAAAAACTGTCGATCAAATCCATCACGCCGAGGATTTCACTTTCCACCTGATCCGGCGTCATAAAGATATGGGCGTCGTCCTGTGTGAAACAGCGCACACGCATCAGTCCGTGCAAAGTGCCGGAAAGCTCATGCCGATGGACAAGGCCCAGTTCCGCCAGGCGCTCCGGCAAATCACGGTAGGAATGCAGCTTTCTCTTGTAAACCAGCATCCCGCCGGGGCAGTTCATGGGTTTGATTGCATAGTCTGCTCCGTCGATTTTTGTGGTGTACATATTGTCTTTGTAATGATCCCAATGCCCGGAACGGTGCCACAGTTCTTCACTCAGAATAATCGGGGTGCGGATTTCCTCATAGCCGTGCTTGGTGTGTTCCTCACGCCAGAAGTTTTCAAGCTGGTTGCGCAGAATCATGCCCTTCGGAAGAAAGAACGGGAAACCAGGTCCCTCTTCATAGATGTCGAACAGGTCAAGTTCACGGCCCAGCTTGCGGTGGTCGCGTTTTTTTGCCTCGTCAAGCATATGCAGATAATTTTCCAGTTCTGAAGCCTTGGGGAATGAAATTCCGTAGACACGCTGGAGCATTTTATTTTTTGCGTTGGCACGCCAGTAGGCACCGGTGCAGTTTGTCAGCTTAACGGCTTTAACCTTCCCCGTACTCATCAGGTGCGGCCCGGCGCAGAGATCGGTATAATCTCCCTGCCGGTAAAAACTGATTTTTTCGCCCTTCCCGGCGTGTTCCCGGATTAGTTCCACTTTGTATTTCTGGTGTTCCTTTTCCATCAGCGCAATGGCATCATCCGGCGCCAGCTCAAAGCGTTCCAGCGGAAGATCTTCCTTGATGATCTTCTTCATTTCTGTTTCAATCGCCTGCAGATCATCCGGAGTCAAGGTGCGCGGCAGATCAAAATCATAGTAAAAACCATTTTCAATCGCCGGGCCAATGGCAAACCCTGCATCCGGGAATAGTTTCTTCACTGCCTGCGCCATAATATGCGCAGTTGTGTGCCAATAGGTTTTTTTGCCTTCCGCATCATCAAACGTCAGGATTTGCAGTTCACAGTCCTCCGTCACCGGCGTGCGCAGATCAACCACTTTCCCGTTCAGTTTCCCCGCACAGGCAGCTTTTGCCAGCCCTGCGCCGATTGACCGAGCAATTCCGTCCACGGTTGTGCCGCTTTCATATTCCCGAACGTTCCCTTTCAGATTCACCTTGACCATTTTCTGTCCACTCCCTTACTTTGTATCAGCCATAAAAAAAGTCTTACCCCATAAAACATGGGGTAAGACAGGATTCTTACGGTTCCACCCAATTTCAGCAAAGGAAAAAGCCCTTGCCCTTATTCCAGCTTTAACGGAGCTGAACCGGCACGCCTTTCACCCGAAAGCCTCGGCGCACACTCAGAGGCGGTAGCCAAACATTTCCATCCGCCGCATGCGCTTTCAGCTTGCAACGCACGCTCTCTGCTGCGGAATTTCGAAACACGGCTTCCTCGTCAACGTTTTTATTACGATTCTAAATTGGAATGTCCCTATCATAGCACCCGAAAGACACCCTGTCAAGGGAGACTGCATGGCAGGTTCCATTTGTCATTTCAGTGAGAGTGGAGTATGGTATTTGGAAAGCTGCTGATTTTCACATACTCTAAATGCTAAAAGGAATGTACTTTTTGAATAACCGGTATGAAGAACGGCTGGGTACAGACCGCATGCTGCCGCTGATATTCCGTATGGCTCTGCCCGCTGTAGCCGCACAGCTGGTCAATCTTCTTTATAATGTGGTGGATCGAATCTATATTGGCCATATCCCGTTGGTTGGGACAGACGCTCTGGCGGGGGTAGGCGTTACTAATTCTATTATTATTCTGATTTCGGCATTCTCCCAGATTGTCAGCGGCGGCGGAGCGCCGCTGGCTTCGATTGCACTGGGAAAAGGCGACCGAAAACGGGCTGAAAAAATTCTCGGAAACGGTTTCGTGATGCTGTTCGTTTTCACCGCGGTAACCACATTATTTGCTTACCTTTTCATGGAACCCATTCTGCGCCTGACCGGCGCATCGGATCATACGATCGGATACGCGACAGATTATCTTTCGATTTATTTGGCCGGTACTCTTTTCGTACAGATTGCGACGGGGCTGAACAACTTCATCAGCTGCCAGGGCCGGCCTGGAATTGCCATGTGGTCCGTGCTGATTGGAGCAATCCTGAACATTGTGCTGGATCCGGTATTTATTTTTGTTCTAAAAATGGGAGTGGCAGGTGCTGCCGTTGCAACGGTTATTTCTCAGTTTTTCAGCGCCGCATGGGTGCTTGCGTTCCTTCTTTCCAAACGCGCTTCCCTGCGGATCCTGCCGGAATTCATGAAACCGGACAAAGATGTAATTTGGTCGGTGGTATCACTGGGCATTTCCCCGTTTATTATGGCAAGCACGGAAAGCCTGATCGGCTTTGTACTGAACGGAAGCCTTGTCCGTTTTGGGGATATTTATGTCAGCGCTCTGACCGTCATGCAGAGTGCCATGCAGATTGTCAGCGTACCGCTGGGCGGGTTCGCACAGGGTGTCGTCCCAGTGATCAGCTACAATTACGGACACAGGAATCCAAACCGCGTGAAAGAAGGATCTAAAGTTGTCATGGTTACCATGTTTTCATGCAACTTTGCTTTGATCCTGCTGATGATTCTGTTTCCGGCATCGGTTGCCGGACTATTCACCGACGATGCATCGCTGATCCGCGTAGTTGCAGCGGTCATGCCGGTTTTTCTTGCCGGGATGAGTATTTTCGGTCTGCAGCGCGCCTGTCAGAATATGTTCGTTGCGCTGGGGCAAGCGAAAGTTTCCCTGTTCATTGCACTGTTAAGGAAAGTGATTCTGCTGATTCCGCTGGCGCTGATCCTGCCGCATTTTATGGGTGTAATGGGGGTTTATTCCGCAGAAGCGATTGCAGACGCAACAGCAGCAATCCTCTGCACGCTGATTTTTTCCGTGAAATTCCCCAGGATATTGGCCTCCATGGGACAGGCACCCGGGGAAAGGCCGAAAAAGCAGCGGTAAAATCCTTCAAATTTTCCCTGCGGCAGTCTTAAATGGGTCTGTCCTCCACGTCAGAACTACGTTGAAACACGGCTCGAAAAATGTTAAAATAGAGTAATAAAATAGAGTAAATTATAAAAGTTCGGGAGGGATTCCTTTGAACATAAAAAAGGCCGCGTTACTGATGCTGGTTTTCGCTGTGCTTCTGCCGCTGACTTCCTGTAAAAAAGGCATATCGAAAAAATCGGGCAAAACCATACAGTACCATTTGGCGGCCGAACCGGTTACGCTAGATCCGCAGGTGGCTTCCGACAGCCCTTCCATCACTGCCATTCAGGCTTTGTTTGAAGGGCTTACACGGCTGGATGCCAGCGGCAAAGCATATCCCGGAGTAGCCGAACAGTGGAAGCATAATGATAATTATACCCGTTTTACTTTTACCCTGAGATCCGACGCGCAATGGTCCAACAAGAAATACGGCAGTGTTACCGCGGACGATTTTGTCTTTGCTTTCCGGCGTGCCCTTGATCCCAAAACAGGTTCGCCAACCTGCACGTCGCTGTTCTGCATTCGGAACGCTCAAAAATTCCACGCTGGCAGCGTTCCGGCAGAAGACCTTGGTGTCACTGCAAAAGATAAACGCACCCTTGTTGTTGATTTGACGGATTCCTGTCCTGATTTTCCAAAATTGGCCGCTTCGGCGCCTTTTATGCCCTGCTGTGAAAACTTTTTTGATTCTACAGCCGGACGATATGGGCTGGAATCAAAATATCTTTTGGGAAACGGACCCTTTGCTATTGACGGAACATACGGATGGGATCACGGCAAGCAGCTGAATCTGCGGCGTTCCTCTCGGTATCATGGTCAGAAAGTTCCCCTGCCCTCCGCTGTGGATTTCAGCATGGGTAAAAAAACGGTGGATGTTTCCGACCCGGTTGCTGCCTTGAAAAACGGTACCGTTGATGCCATTGAAGTTTCGTCTGAACAGGCTGTTTCCGCAAAAGAATCCGGTTGTTCCCTAGAATCTTTTTTGAATTCCACCTGGGGTCTGTGCTTCAACACTAAGTCGGAATTATTCCAGAACGAAAAAATCCGCAGGGCTTTTTTGCAGTCTCTCAACCGCACAGCTGTCCTTTCCCACTTGCCGAACAACTGTTCTGCGGCGGGAAATATTCTTTTGCCCGGAACAACGCTGAATGGTTATGATTACCGGTCAACTGCCGGAGGCCCGTTCTATCTCAAACAGGATGCAAATGCCGCCCGTACTCTCTCGGAAGGTCTGAAAGAAACCGGACTTTCAAAAATGAAATCTTTCGCCGTTTTATGCCCAGACGACAGCAGTATTAAATTAATATTAAATGAAATGATCTCTTCGTGGAATTCCCAGTTTGACACTTACTTTAATATGGAGCCTCTGAAGGAAAGCGAGCTGCTGAGCCGCGTTGAATCCGGAAATTTTGAAGCTGCCCTGTACCCTGTAACACCTTCTGGAAACAATCCGCTTGAAGTCTTGTCGATGTTTTCAAGCGATTCCGCCGATAATCCTGCTAAATTGCAGGACTCTGCCTATGATGCAATCATCACGGATGCTCAGGCAAAAAGCGGAAACGCCGCCGTGCAGGCTTACGCAAAGGCAGAACGTTATTTAAATGAACATGCTGTTTTTTATCCGCTGTACTATGAAAAAAAATATTATGCGCTTGCCAAAGGCGTAACCGGGATTGTTTTTCATCCCTATCAAGGCGGTATTGATTTTATTTCAGCGACCAAAGAATAATTAATATTATCCGTTCCCTCCGGTCTTCCGCCAATTAATTTTTTCCGGCATCATCTCGTTTTTTGAGCAGACAAAAGGCTGCCCTTTGTCCTAATTATTCCTGTATGCAATTATTATAATGGAAAAATACTGTAATATATATGAATATATTCTGGCAATAATTTATATGGGAAAGGAGACGCATGCATGGGTAAATGGGATGAGAAAGCAAAAGGGAAAAAATGGACGATTATATCCATTATTTTGCTTATCTGTGCCATTTCCATATTTCTGGGCGTTTTTTTTACCATAAAGCAACTGGAAGAAAATTATGTCCGTTATACAACAGATCAAATTACAAATCAGATTATCAATGAAATGAAATATACCGATTTTGTAAAAGTCGATGAAAATCAGCTGGCAAAACACTATGACATCCCAAATGATGTTATATCGGAATGTTCGGTATACATGAATAAGTCTTCAGAAAACGCTTCCGAACTTGCTTGTTTTCTTCTGATAGATTCATCCAAATATGAAAAGCTTAAAACAATTGTAACCTCACATATCAGCACAAAGGCCGCCGGATACAAAAATTTGAATCCTTCCCAGTATAATGAATTGAAAAATTTCTTAATAACACAAAAAGGAAGATATGTTCTGGTTGCTGTTGGAAATAATACGTCTGCAGAGAACAAAATTTTTCAAAACATGTTTGAATAATTGGACTTGCACAATACCCTATCTTGTGGTAAAATAACACTGTTGTTTATGCGGGAGTAGTTCAGTGGTAGAGCGTCAGCTTCCCAAGCTGAATGTCGCGGGTTCGAATCCCGTCTCCCGCTCCA
>ENA-UOOE01003359-UOOE01003359.1-fermentation-metagenome-genome-assembly--contig:-NODE-3359-length-10197-cov-2.732893_pt1 | contig 10197 bp, 9 predicted proteins | sample MGYA00245776_ERZ724021 | MGnify/ENA primary metagenome ERZ724021 (study PRJEB28704, sample SAMN03018321) | fermentation metagenome | biome: anthropogenic terrestrial biome; feature: soil; material...
AGCTCAGGTTTATTGTACTGGTGGTTGGATGAGCACTTATTCACGAGGTTTTTACGGAGAATCTGCCCGTAGCCGTATTGATGAATTTTATACTGATTTTGCTTTCTTTTCTGTACGTGGTATTTCTTTTGAACGAGGAATAGCTGATGTTAATGAGGAAGATGTGTATCTAAAACAAGCTATGATGAAAAATTGCCGTAAATCTGTGCTGCTTTGTGACAGTAAAAAGTTTGGTGTGATTTCTTACCGTACGTTTTGTAATTTTAATGAAATAGATTATTTGATTACAGATAAACGACCTGACGATGCTTGGATGTCTATGCTGGAAAAATATAAGGTACAGGTTATTTATGCTGACTGAATTAACCAAAGAGCAAAGTAGATAATCGATAAATTTTTACATTACCGAAAAGAGCACTGTGAATAAGTTTTGATGAATTGGAACCGGATTTCAATTTAATTACTAAACTTAAGAATTTATATAGTAGTGAGTTAGTATTATTCATATTTTGTAAAGTTGTATTGAATTACAAGAAAGTATTCCATAATGTACCAGAAATGACTATTGGTCTATTTTGATAGCAGCGTTTTTTGAAGGCTTGACCTAGGTTATTGGTTTGAATATTAATTAGATTGCATAGAATAATTAATAAATATGTGTTATACTAGCTATAAGAAAATTGCTTTCGTCAGTATAGTAAAGGAGGTAATCAGCTATGATGTATCCATATATGATTTTATCAGATGAAACAGAGATAGTGCATTCTCATATCCTAGAAGATAATGGGATTCAATGTGTGGAGGTGCATTTTGAACGACCTACAGAAGATGGTTTTGACGTTGCAAGGTGCTCTTTACCATCTTATACATGGATTAAGCGAGAAGGTTTTACAGATAAGGAAATTGAAAAATTTGACCAGTTCCTGCATAGTAATGCTCATTTGCTATATAAATATGCTGCTGCGGGGGGGATGCATATTGCCTAGTCTATTTCAGGTTGGAGGGTATAAGGTGTTCTTCTGGTCAAATGAAAATGATGAGCCAATTCAATGAAAAAGTTTAAGTCATTAATAACCATAAAACAGGTGTAATATCTCGGTTTGGGATACTGCACCTGTTTAATATTGTACCAATCTTTTGATAAATAATTGAATTATGCCTCCACTTTTTTCATCCTTCCGGTGGCAAGGAAGAGTAAGAGGATACCAATTGCAAGAACCAGAACAAAATCCGTATATTCTGTAAAAGAATAACCAAATACACTTAAATTTAATCCCATGACATCTTGAACTATCTTTGGCATTTCTTGTGATCCAAGAAGGATTTTTTTAAACATATCCACACCATAGGTTACCGGATTTATTTTAACTAGAAATTCCATCCATGCAGGGCTTCCTGTTAAGGGAAAAATCGAGCCTGATAAAAAAATCATTGGTAAAATCAGCATGGTAAGTGCTGTGTGAAATCCTTGAGAGCTTTTTACAAAGGTTGCCACATAGAGACTCAAGGAGGATACTGTAAATGCTAATATAAGCATAGCGGGTATCAACTTTAATATCATGGTAAAGTTTAAGGAAATCCCGATTAATGGTGATAATACTAATATGATTAACCCTTGAATTACAGCTGCCGTACTGCCACCCAATACTTTTCCAAGGGAAATCGAGCCTCTTGGTATAGGTGATACCAACATTTCACGAAGATAACCAAACTCACGATCTTGAACTACCGTTAAAGCAGAAATAACCGCTGTACTAAATATAGTGATACCTACCACTCCTGGAAACATAAACTTGGTGAAATTAAATTCACTCAACGCATTGCTAATGCCGGCTCTTTCAGTCATGAATTTATAGCCCCACCCATGCCACTGCCGAAAATGATGAGGAGTAAAATAGGAAGGGCTAAGTTTCCAATCAAACTTGCCTTGTCCCTAATAGATTTTATAACGTCTCTTTTCCATATTGATAAAATTGCTTCCATAATAACCTCGATTCCGGCGCTTTAGCGCCATTTTAATAATGACAGCGATTTGTGCTTCTGCACAAATTGCCGGTTGAAAAAAACTTGTTTTTTTCAATCTATTGCCTATCTATTTTCTTTTTTTTTTGAAGTCTCTACAAATTCCTTTTTTGCCTGAGTATCTTCACGGATTTCACGTCCGGTAAGATTTAAAAATACATCATTTAAAGTTGGTCTTCTTAAGTTTATACTGTTTATTGGAATTTCAAAGGATTTAACGAAGTCTACTAAGAATTCATTTCCCTTATCTACATGAAAGACGATAGTACCATCTTTAATTTTTGGCTCCTTATGATACCTTTCTTTAATAATTTCAACAGATTTAGTGTTATTCTCTGTAGACAATTCCATCAAATCACCACCTAAGCCATTCTTTAAACCTTCTGGTGTATCCATGGAAATGATTCTTCCATCATCGATAATAGCGATTCGATCGCAATGTTCCGCTTCATCCATATAGTGAGTGGTTAAAAATACCGTTATGCCAGCCTCTTCCTTTAATTTAAGTATATATTGCCAAATATGTTCTCTTGTTTGTGGATCAAGACCTACTGTAGGTTCATCAAGGAAGATTACTTTCGGATAATGAAGTAGTCCTCTGGCAATTTCAAGCCTCCTTTTCATGCCGCCAGAAAAGGTTTTTACTATTTTATCTTTCTTGTCAGTAAGGTCTACCATTTCAAGAACTTCGGATATTCTCTCTTCCCGTACATTCTTATCTACATGATATAATTGGCAATGAAGAATTAGATTCTCATAGGCGGTAAGTTTTTCATCTAAGGTATTTTCCTGAAAAATAATTCCAATACTTTGTCTAACTTGATCTTTCTCTTTGGCTATATCAAATCCATTTATCAATGCCAGCCCTGAACTAGGTTTTCTCATAGTAGAAAGCATGCTGATAGTAGTACTTTTACCAGCACCATTGGGACCCAGGAAACCAAATATTTCACCTTTTTTTACATTAAAGGTTACATCCTTTACTGCTTCAAAGCTGCCATAACTTTTCTTTAATCCTTTTATTTCAATTATATTTTCCATATAGTATTCAACTCCTTTTAAAGTTTATAATTTTTCTCTAATCCTTATCATTTTGGATATTGTTATCATGTAATAATTTTTTTAGTGTTTCAAGACCGTTTAAAATAAGGTCAAGTTCTTCTTTAGAGGCTTTTTCCACCAAGCTGCTGAAATACTCATCAACATGAGATTGAATATGCTCTTCTATAAAGTTACTTTTCGTTGAGAGGGTGATATATACTATTCGCCTGTCCTCTGTACTCCGAATCCGTTCCACCAATTCATGCTTTTCTAATCGGTCAATAATTCCAGAAACAGTACTATTAGCCAGTTTCATTTCATGGCTTAGTTCAGATAACGTCATTTTTTTATTTTCATAAAGTATTTGTAATGCAGTAATCTGAGGAACTGTATATTCCATATGACGGAAGGTACAGCGCAAACGATTGTTTAGTTCATAGTTGATATCTTTAAGGAGAGAGTTAATCATTAAACCTTCCTTATGATTCATAGTTAGTCACCTCATTTAGGATAATAATATTTTGCAAAAATAATATTTCTTATGGAAACATTTCGTATACGAATTAATTTGTATTATATACCCCAATGAAAATGATATCAATTATCATTATTAACAAAAAATTATAATATTCTTGTTAGATTTGATGCAATTTTTAATTTATTCCTTAAGTTTGATAGGTTACAGGCTGAACTGTAACTTATTAACATATGTGCTGTAAATGGACGTGTTAATTTATGTTGATATTTATTACAATACTATTTATAATCAATGTACGAGGAGGATAATGATTACTATAGACTGGAGCGAAGAAATGAAACTAAACCTTGGAACTGAGAAGATATCAAAATTATTGTGGCAACTAAGCATTCCAGCTATTCTCGGAATGTTAAGCAGTGCTATTTTTAATATAGTAGATCGTATATATGTAGGTAAGCTAAGTTCATATGCATTAACAGCAGTTGGAATTACTATGCCTATACAAATTATTCAAATGGCATTTATATTGTTAATTGGTATTGGAACTTCTTCTTTAATATCCATTAAATTAGGGGAGGATAAGAAGGAAGAGGCTGAAGATATACTATATTTAGCTCTGAAATATATTATCTTATTTTTAATTGGTTTTGCTATTATATTTATGAGCTTTTTAAATTCTATTTTACACTTATTAGCTATTTCAACAGAAGTATTACCCTATGCCAAAGAATATATTGTTATCATCATAGTTGGTTCAATCATAGGAATTCCAGGTTATTGTTTAAATAATACACTTCGTTCTATTGGTCAAGCCAAAGTTTCTATGAAAATTATTGTGATAACATCAATTCTTAATATTATTTTAGATCCCTTATTTATCTTTGTACTAAAATTAGGAATTGCAGGGGCAGCCATTGCAACGGTCATATCCCAAACAACATTAACCATTTATGTGATTTATGTATTTGTTAAAAGAACGGATTTTATTATTCATCTTAAAATAAGAAAAGTTATAAATGAAGCCAATCTAATTAAAGAAAGCTTAAAGATGGGATTGCCTTCTTTTTACGTACAGATTTTAGCCGCAATAGTTAATTTTTATATAAATAATAGCTTGCTAAAGTATGGTACCGACCTGGATATTGCTGCTGTAACTATTATGTCAAGTATATACAGTTTCTATCATATGGTAATTGTGGGTATTGTTCAGGGAAATAACTCAATCTGCGGTTATAATTGGGGAGCAAAACAGTATGCCAGAGTTAGAAAATCGCTGGAATTGGCACTTTTCTATTCTTTTTTATTATCTTCTTTTCTGTACTTGGTGATTTTATTATATCCACAATTATTGGTAAACATGTTCACAAATGATCAGCTGTTAATACAATCAACTTCTGCTGGAATGAAATTTTATCTAAGTATGCTTCCACTTATTGGATTACAAACAATTAGCTCTCAATATTTTCAAGTTGTTGGGAAAGTTAGGCGTAGCAGTGTATTAGCATTTTTAAGATATGGAATTATTATCATTCCATCAATTTTAATATTAGCACCAAAACTTGGGGTTAAGGGAATCTATATAAGCAATGCATTATCAGATGGTATAGCATCAGCTATTGCTATTGTTTATATTTTGTTAGAAATTATAAAGTTAAAAAGACTGGAATGATAGAAATATTTTTCAATGGCTATGGAGAATAATAGTAACAATGAGGTTATGAGCAAGTAGCATAAGGGACTGTTGCAAAATAAAATGTTATTTAGAGCTAACCTTGTCATTCTGAGAGCAAATTCAGCTTGCTGAATTATGCTCGAAGAATCTCGCTTTAATAATGAGAATCTTGGCGATTTCAACTTCGTTGAATTTTTGTTCAAAATGACACGCTTTCGTAGCAATGACAGTTTTGCAACAGCCTCTTTGACAGGAAAGTAGGAATCTGAATGAATACAAAGCATTTAAAATATGTAATTGAAGTAGATAAGACGTGCTCTATTTCACAGGCGGCGGAAAACCTTTTTATGGGGCAGCCAACCTTAAGCAAAGTCATTAAAGAATTAGAAGATTCCCTAGGATATTCCATCTTCGAACGGACTTCCAGGGGAGTAACCCCAACACAAAAAGGCCAGGAATTCTTAATATATGCTAAGAATATTCTTCTGCAGGTAGAGAAAATCGAAGCACTGTCTGATTCTTCCAATAATGATACCCAAAACTTAGGTATAACAATACCCAGGGCGGGATATATAACAGATGCCATGATACGTTTTATGGCGGACCTGGATGAAAGCAGGGGAATCAACGTAAATGTTCAAGAAACTAATTCCATTCAGGTAATCAATAATATTACAGATGGGCCTTTTCACCTGGGAATTATCCGCTATCAGATAGAGTATGAAAATTACTTTTTTAACTACCTTATAGAAAAACAGCTATGTTACGAAACATTATGGGAGTTTGAACATCTTGCTCTTATGTCAGTTAATCATCCTTTGGCTCAGTGTGAAAAAATTGAGAATTCAGAGCTTAGAGAATATACAGAAATATCCTATGGGGATACTGCCATTCCTTACCTGGTGCAAAATAATAATAGTAAAATAAATAATAATACAAAAACTTCAAAACATATTTATATTTACGACTGGTGCAGCCAGTATGATATTTTAAGTACCATTCCTACGACCTATATGTGGGTTTCTCCCGTACCAGAGAAATGGTTAACCAAGTACAATCTTATGCAGCGAAGGTGCAAAGTCTCTGGTCACAGGTTTAAGGATGTGTTTATCTATTCTAAGGATTACAAGCTTACTCCACTTGAACGTAAATTTATTGATAAAATATCGGAAGTAAAGAATGAGGTAGCCTTTAAAGAATATAAGTAAAGCGGACTCTTTCTTTTTAGTTTATACTCATAATGGAATATCCATATTCCATTATGAGTATTTTATACGTTGTATGATAAATATTTATCAAATAGATTTCTGCAATTATGAATAGCAAACAAGCAAATTCTTTGATAATTTGAATAAATAATAGGGAAAAACAAAGATTAATGTAATAATAATAAATATATTAATAATGGAATAAGGATAAAGTAAATTTGCATTTGACATTTGGAGAAAAGATTGTTAAAATATAAACAAACAAATTAATAAAACAATACATCAATAAAATATTGCATTACATTATGGCTAAAATAGTCTATAAGACATCTATTTAATTAAGGAGGAAATAAATATGTTAAGATTTACAATACCCAGAGATGTTTATCATGGTAAAGGATCCATTGAAGCTTTAAAGACTTTAACTGGAACAAAAGCTATCGTTGTTGTTGGCGGCGGAAGCATGAAACGTTTCGGATTCTTGGATAAAGTTGTTGAATATTTAAAAGAAGCAGGGATGGAAGTTAAATTATTTGAAGGGGTAGAACCAGATCCTTCTGTTGAAACAGTTATGAAAGGTGCTGCAGTAATGCGTGAGTTCCAGCCAGACTGGATTGTATCAATTGGTGGTGGTTCTCCTATTGATGCTGCAAAAGCAATGTGGACTTTCTATGAGTATCCAGAGACAACATTTGAAGATCTTTGCATACCATTTAATTTCCCAACACTTCGTAACAGCATTTTCTGTAATTACAGATTATGCAAAGGGTATTAAATATCCTTTGGCTGATTTTAATATAACACCAGATGTTGCAATTGTAGATCCTGATTTGGCTGAAACCATGCCTAAGAAACTTACAGCTCATACTGGAATGGATGCAATGACACATGCCATTGAAGCCTATGTTTCTACATTAAACAGTGATTATACTGATCCATTAGCACTTCATGCCATTAAAATGGTAAGTGAATATCTGGAAAAATCTTACAACGGAGATATGGAAGCTCGTGCCAGAATGCATAATGCCCAATGTCTTGCTGGTATGGCATTTTCTAATGCACTTCTTGGTATTGTACACTCTATGGCACATAAAACCGGTGCGGCATACAGTGGTGGCCATATTGTACATGGCTGTGCCAATGCAATGTATCTTCCAAAGGTTATTAAATATAATTCTAAGGATGAAACTGCAGCAAAACGTTATGCACAGATTGCCTCCTTCTTGGGACTGGAACCTAGTGCCGATGCATTAATCAAACACATCAATGAAATGAATAAAGCATTAAGTATTCCTTCCTGCATAAAGGATTATGAAGGTGGAATTATTGACGAGAAAGAATTCCTTGAAAAACTTCCTAAAGTAGCAGAACTTGCTGTTGGTGATGCATGTACCGGCTCTAATCCAAGAGCAATCACTCCTAAGGTAATGGAAAAATTATTATATTGCTGTTATTACGATACAGAAGTAGATTTCTAAATAATTACTTTAATATATTACTAACACTAACATGAAAAAGAGAATTATATAAGAGGCTTTTGCAAAATAGTGATATGCTCTCTCCTAGGTAAACAAGTAAAATGATAAAAACACTTGTTACTTAGAAGGGAGCATATCGCTATAAGCAAAAGCTTCTTTGCATTTAATCTCATCAGGAGTTCAAGCTTCTGATGAAATGCCACGTAGTGGCAATGAGGTTATGAGTAAGTAGCATAAAGGGATAAACTTGCCTGCCGGCAAGTGGAATATCTACTTTGGCCAAATCAAACCATTTCTGCAAGCACCTTAGAGACAGTTTCGACCTGATTTCTAACGCAGATTAGGAGTAACTATTATGCATAATTACTAAAAATCATAGTATAATCACTAAAAATCATAAAATCTTGACAAAAAATTGTTACATGTATATAATGGAAACGTTAAATGTGTTAAAATACGGAAGAAAATACGGAAGAAAATTAAGAAGAAAATAAAGAAGAAAACAAAAAGATAAATGACATTGTTGCAGGCTGAACTGTAACAATGACATAGAAGATTATATTATTCCTGGTAGCCTGAATAATAATCAAGGTGTTTCTGGAGGTATTATTAGCCGGAAGAACCTTGGAAAGGAGTTAAGGATGCTAAAAGTAATCATAGCAGATGATGAAGATAAAATATGCCAGCTAATATATAAATTAATCGACTGGGATTCTCTGGATATGAAGGTTGAGGCAATTGCACATAATGGTATTGAAGCTCTGGAATTAGCGAAGTTACATAACCCGGATATTATAATTACAGATATTAGAATGCCTGGTTATGACGGTCTGGAATTCATATCAAGAACCAGAGAAATAAATCCCGATATCCAATTTGTTATCATCAGCGGTTATCAACAATTTGAATATGCCCAGAAAGCGATTAAATATGGAGTTATTGACTATTTGCTTAAACCAATTAAGAAGAATGAACTTTTTGCTACTTTAACCAAGATAAAGAATCAATATTTAGAACGGGTAGATTTGTTGACGAAAGAAGAGCAGTCGGAGTTAAGTATAAGAAATAATATCAATAAATTGAGAACCAGATTGTTCAGTGCAGTGCTATTTTATAATAGGACAAAAGACATAACCATTGATTCTGTAAATAATGATTATGGTTACAAATTTAAAGAAGGCTTATTTCAAATCATAATCGTAAAATTAGATGGTGTTGGGCGGTCTTATTCAACTACGGTCACCTTTCTTGAAGAGAAAATACTGAAAATAATTCAGAATAATTTAAATGAATATTGTTATGATTTGGAGAAATATTTCGAAAATAATATAATCTATTGTATCATAAACTACAATCCTAATAATAAAAAGAATGTTAGGCGCAAATGTAAGATATTAATGGATGAACTACTTTTACAAAAAGAAATATTTGAAAGTTTAGAGGTTACAATGGGACTTGGCACGGTGGAAAATGATATTCGTATGATTGATAATTCATACTAATAACCTTGTTGAAAGCAGTCTGTTTCATGACTTTAACAAAGACATGAAAGCTGCACTGGAAAGGCTGGATAAAGAAGCTGTTACCTCGGCAATCCATTACATAAGGGAAGGTTTAAGAAACCGGCCGGAAACCAGTGGACATGAACTGCTTCAAATGACCAAGGAGATATGTAATCTGTTTTTATTTACCATGCGTTATAATAAGTTTCCCATAGATGGAGGAGATAACTTTCTTGAAAACTTTAGCATGAATGCCAATGATATTGGTTCTGTCTATAAATTATATCAATATCTTACAGATGTTATTGTTAATAGTATGGATAAGATAATAGAAGACAAGAGACAGAGTGATACAAGGCCAATTCGGGATGCAAAGCAATTTATTCAAACCAATTATAAGAGACAGATAACATTGGAAGAGGTTAGTGGAAAAGTTGGCTTTAATGCTACATATTTCAGTTCGTTATTTAAGAAAGAAACCGGTTATACTTTTTTGGAATATCTTTCAGAGATACGTATTAATAAAGCAAAAGAACTATTAAAGGATACTAATTATAGTATTATGGTAATCTGCGAGCATGTAGGTTACAGTGATATTAAGCATTTTACGAAAACCTTTGTAAAATATACTAGCTTAAAACCAAATGAATATCGAAAGTTATATTCATAATGAAGGGATAGAAAGTACAATGAAACATAAAAGCAGGTATCTTTCCTTTAGAGTTGGCATAATATTTTGTTTAATGACATTACTGGCATTTATAATGCTTATTTTTCTTACAATTATTGCATTAAG
>ENA-UOOE01003360-UOOE01003360.1-fermentation-metagenome-genome-assembly--contig:-NODE-3360-length-10196-cov-5.253328_pt1 | contig 10196 bp, 9 predicted proteins | sample MGYA00245776_ERZ724021 | MGnify/ENA primary metagenome ERZ724021 (study PRJEB28704, sample SAMN03018321) | fermentation metagenome | biome: anthropogenic terrestrial biome; feature: soil; material...
ACGTACGGTTCTTAGATGAGGGAAAGGGAGCAATCTCTTTTTCTTAATCGATTATGCTTCGTATGACTATCAGAATTTATTAAGAGAAAAAGGCTTTCTCCAAAGTATGAGTGCCAAAGGCTGTTGCTATGACAATGCTTGTGCTGAGACGTTTTTTGCATCGTTAAAAAAGGATAAGCTATATAGACGAAAATTTAAAACCAGAGATGAAGCTAGAATGGTTATTGTTGAATATATAGAGCTATTCTATAATGCAAAGAGGTTACATTCAACCTTGGGATATAATTCACCAAAAGAATATAAAAAGGACTATTACCTTAAATTAAAATTAGCCTCTTAATCAGCTATATATTGGGTAGGTGACTACCTGCTATAGCTTGCTAACATTTCAATTAATTACAATATTAAACATAGAAATATTTAATCTAAAATATTAAGAAAACGAAAGAAAGTCGTACATTTCATGTGTCTATTTTATTCAGAACACTCCAGTTTTTTACAAGTTGTTTTTGAATCATTTTTTTAAGTTTCTGTCTTTTTTAATGCTTTCTTAAATATTCATATTAACCTCCTATAATTTTATTATAGCATAAATGTAATAAAGGGTATTAAAAGGTAAAATAGCCACTGTCAAAAAGTTTCAGGCAAAAATATTTACATAAATCCCATATTTTAAACGTACTATTTTCAACGTTTTTAAAGCTTTATTATATGCTTGATAAACTAGGCATAGAAATGGATGGTAATGTAAAGGCTATAGTTTCCGGGGTAATTGAAAGCAAAGTATATGAACTCGAAAGCCAGGAAGAAAAAAAGCCAGCACATCGAACTGCGGCTCAAACTCAAATATTACAGCTTCAAATTCAAGCTTCACAACTCCAAAGCGACAAGATACAATTATAACAGGAAAATGAAAAATTGAAGAGAAAGATTGCCGATATACAGAGTACTGTGGCTTATGCAAGATGCAGCAACTACGGAAAATATGACAAAAGGTAAAAGTGACTTAAATGGTACAGAAGTAGTTTATTAGTGGCCTTAGTAGGCCACTATATTTTTACCTAAGATTGTAAAGAGTGCTTAATTGCACTTTTTATAATTGGGAATGTACAACAATACTTTTGTAAGAAATATTCGTACAGTTATATTATCTTTTTATTTAGTTTCTTTATTATAAATGATTTAAATACTTCTAAACTTTATATTTGATGCATCATATGGTGCATAAGTGACATTTCAATAATTTTACTTAAATATTCTCTTGCTTGACTTATTGACATGCTGCAGTTTGTTAATGTCTTTAACATACCAGGATGGTGCATCTCAAACATTCTTACAATTTCTTGTGTATCTGATTTTATTTTTTCAATATCTTTTTTTGATATGTCCATCATATCTGGTATTTCCTGTTTCATATCTGATTTCTTCTTCTCAGGTGGTATTGTGTTTCCTTTATTAATTTTGTTTTCTTCAAATTTTTCTTTCTCTTTAAACAAAGGTTTAGGTTCCTTGCGCATTACAGGTGGATATATATTTCTATTAACCATTATACAATAGCAACACATTGGTATCGTTTCTAATGGTGGGTAGATGTATTTATACATAAAAACCTCCAACAAAATTTTTCTTATAATAGTATACTATTCAAAAAACTGTTATTTGGAATGTTTACATTTGGATTTTTTCCAATGCAGTTTTTAACCTTAAAAGCAAATTTATCTATTCTAATTCTACTAGAGGTTTTTCTGAGGGACTTTATTTTTAAAAAAATTCAAATGTATTTTCAAGCTATTTGATATCTCCATTATATAATTAATAGTGTTTTTTAAAACACAAGAAAATCTAATGGTTATGGAAGTAACTCGATGGTCAGTATGATGAATATTAGTCATAGAGCTCTTTTAAAATGGGGGTATTCCCATATTTTACCTTCTTTAGATGTAAGTGTTATTGGATATTGGTTGTGGCGCGGTGGAGCAAATCTTCTATTATTTCTAAAGCGTTGTCCCAAGGGAAAAGTATGTGGCGTTGACTATATTTCAATAAGATGATATGTTGTTAGTAAGTTAGTTTATTCTAATTTACTAACACATTAATAACCTTCTACTCAAATACTACCATTGCTAATATTCTCATTTTTTTCAGAATTAAAGTAATATCCGTATTGGATAGTGAAAATAATAATAAGTATGAAGTTGTAAAAAGCTAATGCTTCATTTTGCTGGGAAATAAATAGTGGTCGTGATATTGAAAAACTATTTTTACATATTCAATACGTTAGTGAATGGAATTATTTTAACTACTCGTTTGCGTTGGGTTATACTAGGATTATTAAGTCTTATATCGGGTTTTAATAAAAATTTTGCTACAAGAGTTATTTATGTAAAATCATTAAAAAAATTTGATCTATAAATATTTAAAGGATATTTTTAAATTGCTTTTTCAAAAATAATCACATTATAGAAAATCAGAACAGGACATGGTATACTTTTCTTATGGTAAGGTATTATATAGGATGTCTTGTAGTATATGATTTTTGGGGATTGGAAAAGAAGTATGTATTAGTTAAATTATCAAGTGATTCTGAGGTTCAGGTGGAGTTTATTTATAAGAAATACTTTTTTCCATATGAACCTTCAGTTCAGCCTCCGACATTACAGGAAGCTATACTTATGATAGCTAAATTGGTTGGATTTCTTGGTCGTAAAAGCGATGGCCAGGCGTAAAGGTTATATGGTGTGGTTTAATGCATCTTAATGATATTGCACAAGATTGGCTTGCAGCTCGTTTGCCAATTTCTTACCAATAATGTGTGCAATGTATAGTTGAAGAAGCTGGGGGTGTTAACTAATTGCTGCCTTCGAATAAAAATAAATATTAAGAATTTGGCAATTTGTTCAAATGGAATAATTTTTAATATATTAATAAAATTAAAACGTCAAAGTACTCTAAAAATTGAAGAGGATGTTGAAAAATAAAAGGGGAAAGGAGTATGCTAAAACTAAAAACATTGCAAAATTTAATGTTGTAGATAGAATTAGATAGGATTGATAAAGTTTTATAAGGTTTTGGCAAAAGGTAAATAATGTTATTATGGATTATAATTTATACCAGTCAATTATAGAAAATTCATTTCTGGCATTTGCTTATCATAAAGTTATCCTTGACCAAGAAAATCGCCCTTATAATTATCTATTTCTTGAGATAAATCCTGCGTTTCAGAAGATGATTGGGCTTAAAGCTTCTGATATTATTGGCAAACAGGTGACGGAGGTAATTCCAGGAATTAAAGATGAAGATTTTAATTATGTGGGTATTTGTGGTGATATTGCTGTAAATGGAGGGACACGGGAATTTGAAAGATATGTATCATGTTTGAAGGGAGGGTATAAGATTAAGATTTATTCCCCTAAAAAATATTATTTTTGGATAAATATGATTAGTATTGAAGAGAAACATGTGAAAGCAGACCGGTATAAAATATTTCCAGAAATATTAAAAGAAAATGAGCTTTATTGGATTATAGATAATCTTCCATTTTCACTTAGTATCTTAAGTCTTGAAGGAACAATACTTTATGTTAATAGAAAAGGATTAGAACTTTTTGAACTGGATAAGAGAGATATACCAGATAGAGGCGAAACTTTTTTTATTTGGGCAAATCCAGAAGATAAAAAACAATGGGTAAAGATTGTAAGAGAAAAAAAAGTTGTAAATAATTTTGAAACAAAACTTAAGACTAAAAGTGGAAAATATTTTTGGGCTATGGTCAGTGGAATAATTATAAAATATAAAAATAATTTGTATATTCTATTTACTCAATATGATATTACTCAGCGCAAAAGGATGGAAGCTGTCTTAAGAAGAAGTGAGGAAGAATATAGGTTGTTTTTTGATAATGCAGCTGAAGCTATTGTAGTTTTTCAAGATGGACATTTAAAAGTATGTAATAAAGTGGCATCAGAAATATCTGGATATACAATGGAGGAGCTTTTGTCAATTTGTTTTTTAAAGATAATTTATCCACTTGATAGGAAACCAGTTAAAAAAAATTATGTTAAACATTTAAAAAGCAAAAATGATGATTATACTTATAGCTATAGATTGTTACGAAAAGACTGTAATATTCGTTGGATAGAAATGAAATCTATTAAAATTAAGTGGCATGGAAAATTAGCTACATTAAATTTTATAAATGATATTACAGAACGTAAACAGGTAGAAAATGCATTAAGGTTAAGTGAGGAAAAGTATAGAATTATAGCAGAATTTGCTTCTGATGTAATATGGGTTTTTAATTATATTAAATACAAATTTGTATATATTAGTCCTGCTGTGTTTCATATGAGAGGATTTACTACGGAAGAGGCTATGAATCAAAGTCTTGAGGATGCCGTAACCCCCGAATTTTCGCATATATTAAGGAAAATACTTTCTCAAAGAATTAAGGCATTTTTAAAAAATCCTGAATATTCCAATACTTATATCGATGAATTACGTCAACCTTGTAAAAATGGAGAGATCATATGGACTGAAATGTCTACAAAATTTAGATATAATTCTCAAAAAGAAATCGAAATTGTGGGAGTTAGTCGCAATATTGATGAGAGAAAAAAAGCAGAACAGCAGGTATTACATTTAAGTTATTACGATCAACTTACAGGACTGTATAATCGGCGGTTTTATGAGGAAGAGTTAAAAAGACTGGATAAAAGTGAAAATTATCCTATTACATTAGCTCTCGCTGATGTTAATGGGCTTAAACTCACCAATGATGCATTTGGACATCTTGTGGGGGACAAACTCCTTATTAGAATTTCACAAATTCTGAAAAAGGAATGTAGTTCTAATGATATTATCGCCAGAGTTGGTGGAGATGAGTTTGTTATTTTATTTCCTAAAACAGATCTAAAAACATCAGAAATGATTATTAAACGTATTAGAGAAAGTATGTCATTTGAAAGAGTACATAATAGCATTCTTTCTGTATCTTTTGGACTAGCTTCAAAAAATACAGAAGACCAGGATATTACTGATATTTTTATTGAGGCAGAAAACAATATGTATAGATATAAATTGTCTGAAAGCAATAGCATGCGTAATGAAACAATTAAAATTATAACTAATACATTGTATCAAAAATGTGAAATAGAACGCCAACATAGTAATAATGTCAGTAAAACTTGTGAAGCAATTGCAAGAGCCATGGGAATGAATGAAAATGATATTGCAGAACTTGCTACTGCAGGCCTGCTGCATGATATAGGGAAAATAGGGATTGATAGTAATATACTAAATAAATGTGATAAGTTGACTAAAGAAGAATGGTTGGATGTAAAACGTCATGCGGAAATTGGATTTCAAATTTTAAAATCCTCAAGTGAGTTTTCAAATATCTCAAAGTATGTTCTCTGTCATCATGAAAGGTTAGATGGCAATGGATATCCTAGAGGATTAAAGGGAGATGAAATTCCACTTCAAGCAAAAATCATAAGTATAGCGGATGCATATGATGCCATGACAAGCCAGAGAAATTACCGTGATAGTTTAGGAAAAAATGACGCTATTTGTGAAATTAAGAAAAATGTAGGTTCACAGTTTGATCATAAAATTGCAAGAATATTTGTAGAGAAAGTTTTAAAGGAAAAATGGGATTAACTCCTCATAAAAGTTATATAATACATCAGGGCAAATGCATGAATAAATAAACTGTAAAGAAATCTGAAATCATGGGTTTAAGACTTTCTTTAATTAATTATTATAGTATGATAATTCATATAAATTATATGAGGTATGAATGCTATGATAAAAAATAAAATGATAGATTATTTTGGAATTATAACAGATAGAGACAAAAAGCAAAAATTAAACATAATCTAACAGATATATTATTTATAGCTGTAGTTGGTACGTTGGCAAACTGCGATAGTTGGGTTGCCGTAGAAGATTTTGCAAATAACAGGAGCAGCTTTTTCAAAAAATATCTTACTTTGCCGTATAGGATACCTTTTCATGGTACCATGCAAAGAGTTTTTGAATGGATTGATCCAAAGGAATTCCAGAACTTTTAAAGCTTCTGCATATAAGTGGGTGCATTGTGGTACTTGATGTAATTTTTGATGAGGATTCTAATAGGAGCAGGAAAAAAATGGCCCTGAAAATTTATCACTACTTAGAAAATTTGCACTTAATATACTCAGAAATATAGAAACTGAAAAAACAATGAGTGATTCAAGAAAAAGAGCAAAGGCAATGACAGACGAAGCTTTTATTGATCTAGTTGTAAAACACACATTTTTAGCTTAATAAAATTGAGCCTGTTTTTGATGTCACGGGATATATCCTGAAATAAGGAGTATCTGGTTATTTGAAAATATTTTCTTTTGAGTTATGTTGAAAATTGTGAAAATTTAATATACTTGACACTTATTTTTTAATATAAATTTCTTAAATAATAAAATATTACTTTTCATGCGTTTGTCCTGTATAATACATTGTTTGACAAAGATAAAAATGTGTGTTAAAACTAAGTTAAGAAAATTATATTATTTTCTAATATATGCATTGTATTTGCTTGTATTAAAGTTACTTGGGGATACAAGGCTTGTTGATTACCTAACCGTAAGGTATTTTCCAGCGGAAAGGCGTGCATGTGGCATGTTTTAATTTTAGTTTTGTTTTTGCTAAGCTGCTCCCTTTCTGAATGAGTTTCAGGAAGGGAGTTTTTATTTAATGTAAGCGAATAATAATAGAAATTATAGATATAAATATTCAAAGGAATACTTGATAAAATTATTTTAGAAAGGGGTAAAAATATGTATAATGTAAAATCCATGGATTCTAATGAATTCATTGACGATGGAGAGGTTTTAGAATCAATTAATGAAGCCAAAAAGTTTGTTAAAGACAAAAATGAAATTAACAGGATTTTATTTAAGGCAAAAAAGTATAGAGGACTTACTCATAGAGAAGCGGCTGTTTTACTGGAGATTGATGATGATGAAACTCTTGAGAAAATGTATAAGATTGCAAAAGAGGTTAAGGAAAAAATTTATGGCAGGAGGATTGTATTATTTGCACCACTTTATTTATCAAGTTATTGCGTAAATAATTGTAAATATTGTGGCTATAGGTGTGCAAATAAAATTGGCAGACATCAGCTTTCACAAGATGAATTGAGGGAAGAGGTTAAGGCGTTGGAAACTATGGGACATAAAAGGCTCCTTCTTGAAGCAGGTGAGGATGATGAAAAATGTCCAATTGAATATATTTTAGAGTGTATAAAGACTATTTATAATGAAAAATTTGAAAATGGTGCTATTAGGAGGGTAAATGTAGATATTGCTGCTACAACTGAAGAAAACTATAAAAAATTAAAGGATGCAGGAATAGGAACGTATATTTTATTTCAGGAAACATATCACAAACCTACCTACCTTGATATGCATTCTGGACCAAAGCATAATTATGAGTGGCATACAGAAGCAATGGATAGGGCAATGGGAGGAGGTGGTATTGATGATGTAGGCATTGGTCCCCTATATGGTTTATATGATTACCACTATGAAACAGTAGCTCTTTTAATGCATGCTGAGCATTTGGAAGCAGTTCATGGTGTTGGACCACATACAATTTCTTTCCCTAGACTTTTACCTGCAGAAGGCGTAGATTATAGTAATTTTCCCCATTTGGTAAAAGATAGAGATTTTAAAAAAGTAGTGGCAACTATTCGTCTGGCAGTTCCTTATACAGGAATGATTCTTTCTACTAGGGAAAGTATTGACTTCCGTAAGGAACTTTTAGAAGTAGGTATTTCCCAGATGAGTGCAGGTTCTTGTGTAGGGGTAGGAGGATATGCTAAAAGAAAAACTGTAGATGAATATGGAGTGGAGGAAAAACCTCAGTTTAATTTAGCAGATCATAGAAAACCTATTGATGTAATTAAGGGACTTGTAAAAGATGGGTATGTTCCAAGTTATTGTACAGCCTGTTATCGTGCAGGTAGAACGGGAGATAGGTTTATGCCTCTAGCCAAGTCTGGCAACATAGGCAATTATTGTCTTCCAAATGCATTGTTAACCTTTGAGGAATATTTGAAAGATTATGCTGATGAGGAATTAAAAGATATGGGGCAAAAAATGATTGATAATGAAATTAAAAATGTTCCAAATGAAAAGCAGCGTGAAAAAGCTATAAATTATCTTAGTCGTATTAGAAATGGTGAAAGAGACTTGAGATTTTAAAACAATTAAATATGCTCTTAATTAGTAATAAATTGAAAACAAATAATATTCCGGTTTTTATTTTTAATATTTAAAGATTGATTTTATAAAAATAAATAGTATAATATTGGTTGTTCTGTTAAAGCATTTAGTTCTAAATTAAATACCTAACAGTACTTACGCAGAATGATTTAATCATAGAAAAATCAATAGCTTGAATATTAAACTACTATGTAAAAAGTTGTTGCTATAGGAATTACCATAATTTAATCATATAGTTAAAGATTATATTTGTAGTATATTTTAGACAGGGATATATTTTGGAAAATAGCAATAATTTCTTTAATAACATTTCTGTTAACAAATATGGAATTCATGATTTAATTATGGATTTAGTATACAAATTTAATTTTCATAAATTTTTATTTTCACAAAACAGCACCATTATATTTGTAACTTTTTGTATGGAAATAATTCTTCTGCTACATATATTGCACAAAAACTTCTATGGATATCCCATGATTCATTAACGAGATTATTACCATTAGTTTTTATAAATAATAACAATGTCATTATTTTATTTATCCAGTGTATACAGTCACAAACGGCTAAACTTCGCTTACAAATTTGGATTACAGGTCGAATACATCACATTCGATACCTGATATTTCTCAAAAGCATTATTAACTTTACTAAAAAAATGTAACTACCATTACGTGTGCATGCTTAAAAACAACCGTAAGGTAATTTACAAAAATAAGTTTAATTTTAATGTAAAAACTGTAAGTATGCTTTTCAATAAAAAGCAGTACAGATTTTATCCAGCTACAGGTCTTTATATCAAAGCTATAAGGGCTGATTTATCTGGTATCGGAACGTTACAGGTTAGCACTTGTCAAAAACGGCTATGGTGCACCTATAAAAAATACCAGATTTATTATAACTGATATGCTTGATACACCTGCACAGGATATTGTAAAAAATACTTATGTCGTTGAGATATAGAAGTATTTTTTAGAGACATTAAGCAATTTTTAAATTTTGAAAGGGTTCAAGTAAGAAGTCTTGAAAAGTTAGAGGGATATTTTTCTTTAGTATTTATATCCTTCATCTTTGTGCAGATACTACAATCAAAAAATAATCTTAACACAATTGGTGAAACTATCTGCTTCTTATAAGAATTTGTTCAAATAAAAATTAATAATGTTCTCTATATTATTAATTTAGCATCAAAAGATTCTAAAAGTAAACAGGTAAATGATGTTACAAATCCTATAGCAACAATCATCTGGAATAAATTAAGTGCTTTAACCCTTGATTTTTCAGTCTTTTTTTGTGTTGCGTAAGTACTGTAGGTAAATAGGTATAGGTATCTAAAATTTGTAATGAGGCTTAAATAGACTATATAATCCATATAAAGGTATTATAATTAAATATTGCCATAAAAGCATAGAAGAGGTAAAAATTTTTCGTTGACTGATAAATAAAAGGATGTTATAATATGACCTGTTACGAATAATAAACACATTTACTAAAAAGATAGTAAATGTAATATCATTTGAAACATTATAACGTATTTTCATGAGTAAACTTTGTGGAGAGATGTCCGAGTGGTTGAAGGAGCACGCCTGGAAAGCGTGTGTAGGGGCAACTCTACCGGGGGTTCGAATCCCCCTCTCTCCGCCATTTTAACTTTGTCGTGCTAGATGGGGAGTTAGCGGTGCCCTGTAACCTGCAATCCGCTATAGCAGGGTTGAATTCCTAGCTTAGGCTGTAAAATGTGAGGTCTGGCCCATAAAAGTGGCGTTGAGAACTGGGTCCCACGCAACGGAAACTCATGAACCCCGTCAGGTCCGGAAGGAAGCAGCGGTAAGTGAATATTTTTGTGTGCCGTGGATAAACCTGGTTTGAGTTAACTGTATGGGTAACGCTTGTGTTTTATTAGACGAAGCAAGGTGCACGACTTTAATAATT
>ENA-UOOE01003361-UOOE01003361.1-fermentation-metagenome-genome-assembly--contig:-NODE-3361-length-10196-cov-4.197219_pt1 | contig 10196 bp, 8 predicted proteins | sample MGYA00245776_ERZ724021 | MGnify/ENA primary metagenome ERZ724021 (study PRJEB28704, sample SAMN03018321) | fermentation metagenome | biome: anthropogenic terrestrial biome; feature: soil; material...
TGTAGGATATATATGCGATGTATTCGGTAAACAGTTTGAACCAGATGATGTATACGACGGCTTAAATGCCGAAGAAATAAACCCTAAATTTGATGAATGTATAAGTGCAATAATAAGTAACTTAGGGTTACATTTAGATAGATTCCCAAACAAGGAAACTCCAGAGAAAAAGGAAAAGTAACTCTGGAGGATTTTATAAAAGATATATATTTAGATAGGTTAATGGCAGGCGAATCCTTAGAATCCATAGATAATATGGATTTTTTTTATTATCTTGATTTACTTGCATATAAAGCAAATAAAGATGAAGATAAAGAAATTAATAGAACCACTATTGAGAATTTGATTTAATACTGATAGTGGAAATATATTCTTCTTTTTGATATTATAGAGGTATTAGAAGGGGGATTTTTGCATGAAAAAAACTGCTTTTATTTTAGGTATAATTGCTGGAGTTGTTGGTATAATTAGTTGTGGTGGATTATTATATGTGGGATTAAATTCACCAGCTACTGATAAGAATGCAAATGATGTTATAATTGCAGCTTCCATTGGGATTATTTTTCAAATAATTGGGCTTGTATATGCCTTGATGGTTGAAAGTAAAACTAAAACGGCTGGAAAGGTTATGATAGTGGCTGGAATATTTGATTTTATTGCTGCTTTCTTTTCCACAATAGGAGATAGTCCTATAACCTTTATATCATGCCTTATAGTATTTGTTTTATTTTTAATTTCTGGTATATTTGCAATCAAAGCGTCTAAGGAAACTATTGCAGAATAAAAAGAGATATTTTGAAAGCCTTATTCCAAGGCTTTTTTATTTTGGTAAGAATCGGGAGGAGGTGAGTATGTAATGGAAGAAGAAATTAGCTCCCTAGCGGTAAGAGTGGCGTTAGATGATTCCAACTTTAGTAAGGGAATTCAAAATTTAAAAAGAAATTTAGGAACAATTGATAGTGAATTTAAAGCTAGTGTTGCCGGTGTTAAGGACTGGGGCAAAAATCTTGATGGCTTAAAAGACAATGCCCAATCTTTAGGAGATAAAATAGAAGTTCAACGTAAAATAGTTCAAAGTTATTCAGAGCAATTGGAAAAATCTAAAAAGACTCTTGAAGAAAACTCTAAAAAAATGATGGACTTAAAAAGTAAGGTTGATGCTGCAAAAACTGCATATGAAGAAAGTAAGGCTGTCTTAGGTGCAGAAAATGAAGAGACAAAAAACTAGAAAAAAATCTTAATGATCTTACTGACAAATATAAAAATAACGAGAGAACTGTCCTGAATAACAATAAAACTATTCAAGGCTATACTATTCAACTTAACAATGCACAAGGAAGACTGAAAAATTTTGAAAGCCAATTGGATAGTACAAATAGAAAAATTGCTAACTTTAAATTAACGTCTCTAAGCGCCTCCTTGAAAGAAAGTGGAGAAAGATTTAAAACTGTTGGAGATACTGCTGGAAGAATGGGGGACACTTTGTTAATGCTGTCTGCTCCATTAGTTGGTATTGGCGTAGCAGCCGGTAAGGTTGGGATAGATTTTGAAACTTCTATGAGCCAAGCTTCTGGAGCCTTAAATAAACCTATTAGTCAAATGGGAAGTCTAAGAGAACTTGCTTTAAAAACGGGGGCAGATACCCAGTTTTCAGCGACAGAGGCGGGAAATGCTATAACAGAGCTTGCTAAAGGAGGGCTCACAGAAGCCCAAATTAAAACTGGTGCACTTGATGCAACAATGAAATTAGCAGCCTCATCCGGTATGCAGCTTGGTGATGCAGCCAATACAATAGTTCAAGCTATGGGTGCCTTTGGATTATCTGCAGGGCAAGCGAGTGAGGCGGCAAATGCACTTGCAGGAGCTGCTGCAGCATCTTCAACAGATGTAGAACCCTTAACAGAAGGATTGGCTCAGTGCTCGGCACAAGCTAATCTGGCAGGTTGGTCTATTCAAGACACTACGGCAGCATTAGGAGCTTTTGCCGATAGAGGGGTTGTTGGATCAGATGCAGGTACTTCTTTAAAAACTGCACTTCAAAGGTTAGGAGCCCCAACAGATGAAGCAGCGGCAAAAATGAAAGAATTAGGTATAAATGTATGGGATGGTAGTGGCCATATGAAAGATGCTGCCGGTATTGCTCAAGAGTTACAAACTCATATGGGAAAGCTATCTGATTCTTCAAGCCAATCCGCAATGAGTATAATCTTTGGTTCTGATGCGACACGTGCCGCAAGTATCTTAATGAGCAATGGCGCGGAAGGTATACAGAAGTATACTAAAGCAACTAATGATCAGACATCCGCATCAAGACTTGCTAATACTCAGATGGGCGAAACTCAAAAGGCTATCGAACAAATGAAGGGTTCCCTTGAAGCTACAGCTATAAAGCTAGAGGAAAATTTTGCGCCAACAATAAAAAGTATTGCTGACACAGTAGGAAAATTGGCAGATGCATTTGGGAATTTAAGCCCTGGAACACAGAAATTAATTGTTGATTTTACTGGCGTTACTGTTGCAGCTGGTGCTACTTTAAAAGTATTTGGTGGTTTAGCTAAAAGTGGAGGTAATATTTTAGATTTTTGGAGTAAATACGTAAAAAAATCTGCAGAGATGGGGACCGCATCCAAAGTTGCGGAAGAAGGTATAAAGAAAGCAGGCATTGCTGCCGCAGAAACCGGAGCTGCAACGGCAGGTGCGACAGCTGCTAGTGGTGGATTTATAGCAAGCTTAGGAAGTGCAGCATTGGCAGCAGGACCATATGTACTTGCCATTGCTAGAGTTGCGGCTGCAGGATATGGGGTATACAGAGCATATAAAGCAGCTACAGACCAGACAATACCACAGGTAGACTTATTTGCAGATAAGGTTGAACAAACATCAAAGCGTGTTCAACTTGCAGAAGGGCAGACAGCTGTGTCGTTTCAAGAACGGACGATAAAGATATCGAAGAGTACTAAAGAAGCTGTTAGTTCTTATATGAAAATGGATGATAGTTTTAAGAAGACTATGATGGATATATATATAGATGCTGATAAATTTAGTAACCAAACTAAACAGTCTGTTATAAGTCAATACACCGAAATGGTCAATGGCGCTAAAGATTTAAGTGCAGGTATGAAAACAGATTCAATCAACCAGTTTAAACAATTAGTAACACAAACAGGGAATCTTAGCAAAGAAAATGTGGAAAAAATTATTGCTCAATATACACAAATGGTAAATAAAGTATCTGGATTAAGTACACAACAAAAAAATACTATGATTAAAAATTTTAGGGATACTTTAACTCAGTCTGTGGGTATAACACAGCAACAGGTCAATAGTATAGTTCAACAAATCACGGCAATGGGAACTAAAATTAAAACCGCTATGGATAAGCAAAATAATGATAGATACACAAAGATGAAAAGCTTCTTTGATAAAAGTAGTGCCTTAAATGCTCAGGATGAACAAAAAATACTACAAAATATGCAGGCTTATAATAATAATAAAAAGCAAAAAATAACTGAATATCAAGCACAAATAACAGCTATATATCAGAGGGCATCAAATAATCATAGGGATTTAACAGAGCAGGAACAACAGGAGGTAAATTCTCTTCAGGATAAGATGAGAACCAATGCGGTTCAAAGTCTTTCAGATAATGAAATTGAAAGCAAAGTTATACTTGAAAGAATGAAAAGCTATGGTACCAGTATTACGGAACAGCAGGCACAGGGTGTAATAAAAAGTGCCAACAAACAACGTCATGGGGCTATAGCAGCAGCTAACGACCAATATGATAAGACTGTTGCCGGCTTTATATATCAGAGAGACGTTACTCATTCCCTTACAGCTGATCAAGCTGATAAATTAATTGCAGATGCAGGAAGGCAAAGAGACCAAAGTATTCAGGCGGCTAAAGACCAGAGGGATCAAGTTGTAGGCCATCTCACTGATATGAATAAAAATGTATCTTCTGAAATAGATACAACTACAGGTGATGCTTTAGGTAGATATGATAAATTTATAAAAAGTCTTAGCGAAAAATGGAAAAATTTAGTCGAAGGAATTAAAAAGAAGTGGACAGATTTTAAAAAGTGGTTAAGTTCATTACGGGGTAGTGGTTCAAGTGATGAAAAGATTGGTACGGTTGTAGGTGGCTATATTCCTGAAGAAGGGTATGCTTCTGGTACTAACAACGCCTCTCCTGGTTGGCATATAGTCGGTGAAGAAGGACCCGAACTTTATTATTTTGCTGGTGGTGAAACTGTCATAGACGCAAATTCTACAGACAATATATTAAAACAAGTAAATAAAAGTAATAATCCATCCGGAAATGATACTGGAGAGCAATTAAAATCCACAGAAGAATATGGGGCAAATCTAAATAAATATTTTGCCAGAGGAATGGAAAATAGTGTATCTTCAATATCAAAACCATTAAATACACTAGAATCTAACATAAATACCTTAATGACTTCCTTAATACAAAAATATCTTGATTATGGACAGCAGGGTAATAAGAATTTTGGACTAGGTATAGAAGGAAGTTCAGCTTCTGTTATAAATTCTATAAAAGCTTTAAATTCTAACATAGGAAATTTAGCTATAAGCTTTTCACAATCATTTAATACTCATGGCCAAAACTCTATGAATAATTTAGGAGCTGGTATAACCGGAAATGAAAATATTGTAACAAATGCCAATACTAAAGTAACAACTGATAATGAGAATATTTTAGACGATTATTCTAGGGCTCATACCGATTATGGCACTGAATCTATGGATAACTTAGATAATGCTATAACTGGTAATGAAAGCGTAGTTACAAATGCCAATACCAAAGTAACTACAGACAATAAAGCTATACTAAGTAATTATGTACAGCTTCATACAACCTATGGTGCCTCGTCTATGAATAATTTAACTGCTGGAATAAATAATGGTGCTTCAAATGTGCTAACAGCAACAAATAAAGTATCTTCAGACAATAAAGCTGTTTTAAATGCTCTTGCCGCATCTGCCAATCCCATAGGACAGGATGTCACCAATGGTCTTTCAGCTGGTATGAAATCTGCCGAGGATAACGCAGTTAGCATTGCTCATGAACTTACCCAAAAGGTTATTGAGGCGTTTACCGGGCCGGAAGGCTTTGATATACATTCACCTTCTAAAGTAACATTTCCAATAGGTGAAAATGTAATACAGGGTTTTATAAACGGTATGTCGTCAAAAGATGTTCTCACTTTCTTCCAAAATAAAATTGGGGCTATGATTGATTATGCCCAGGGTGCTAGTGGACAAATATCTCAATGGCTGACTGCTGCGCTTGGCATTACCGGGACTCCCATGAGTTGGCTTCCAGGATTAATACAATTAGTTAAAAGAGAATCCGGTAGCAATCCACTTGCCTATAACAGTATAAGTGTTGGAGGAGAACATGCGACTGGGCTTATGCAGATGCTCAGAAGTACTTTTACAGAAAATATGATGCCCGGTTTAAACGATATATTAAATCCAATAGCAAATGCAGCCAGTGCCATAAGATACATTAAAAAAAGATATGGGAATGTAATGAACATTCCTAATTTGTTCAGTGGTAATTATATTGGTTATGCATCAGGCACAACCAACGCCATAGCTGGCTGGAGAATTGTCGGCGAAAATGGACCTGAACTTGAGTACTCTGCCGCTGGTGGAGAAACTATTTTAAATGCCAATGATACATCAAAGATTTTAAGTATTGGTTCATCGGGTGATGCTGGCAAAACCATAGGAGCTTCATTGGTTGAAGGTATGGCAGATGGGATAAAGAGTAAGGTTAGTCTAATAAGTAATGCAATGTCTAATCTAGGTAAAGCTATAAGTGATGCTTTTGGAAATTCACTTAAGAAATATGATGCCTGGGATGAGTTTAAAAATGAACTTGCTAAAGCTTTGAATGACAATGAGGTGTATATAAATAACAGTGTAGTTAAACTCAATACCGCACTTGCTAATTCTGTTATGAATGAAAGAAATGCAAGAAGTAAATATTTTGAAGATTATAATAAAGGTGCTATTACTGCTGATGCAGCTATTACCAGGCTGGATGTTGACATAAAAAACCTCCAAACCTCTACAGGTGATTTTGAAACAGATACAAGGAATTTATTAGGTGTTATGACTGACCAGAGCACAGAAATAAATATTCTTACAGCTGAATACAATAAGCTTGGCAATCAATACGGCTACAATTCAGATAAAGCCCTTGATATGCTTAAAAAAATACAAGATGTAAGAGATGCATACCAAAAGACTGGTAAGGATATTCTGGATTTAGTTGATAATCTAAAGAAAAGTACCATAGATGATATTAATGAGGTTAGTGATAAAATTAAAGATGCATTAAAGCAGAGGTACCAGGATGAACAGGATGCCGCAGAAAAGCAGATTAACCTTGCTACAGATACCCAGACTAAAATATTACAGGCGAAAATAGATGCCCTGGATAAACAGGAAAATGCACTTGATATACAATACCAGGATGAAGATGATGCTGATAAGGAAGCCGAATTAAGACGACAGTTAAATATGCATTATGGGGCTGAAAAGAAAAAAGAGCTCCAGGAGGAACTTGATGAACTTATAAAAACCAGAGAGAGACGTAAGCAAAAAGAAGCTCTTGACCAGCAGAAAGATGATTTGCAAAAACAGATTGACCAGATTAAAGAAAATAGCGACCAGATGATTAAAAATATAGAAGAATTCTATGCTGATAAACTCAAGGATGCGAATATAGATGCAGAGGCACAAAAAATGATAGTAAATAATAACCAAAGTGAAATAATAAATTTACTTAAAAGTTATGGCAAAGATTATGAATTGGCGGGTTCTTCTTTGGGTGATAGGCTTGTAGCAGGACTTGAAAATTCATTAAGTGTAATCCCAAATATAATAAGCAATTTAAAAGAGCAAATTAACAGCTTGAATACAGATATAAATTTATCTTCAATAAGCCCAACCATTGTTAATACGAATAATTCTGTGCAGACAAATAATATTTCATTGGATGCTATAAAACAGGCTACACAGCAGGCTGTTCAATCCATAGTGTTGGTAAACAAAACTATATTAGATGGCAAACAACTATCGGAGGGCACCACAAAATATGACAATATAAACCAAGGGTATAATTTGGCGCTGGCACAAAGGGGGTTGTAATATGAGTGTAAGAGATGAAATGACATTTAATGGGAAACATTCCTATAAAGATTTTAATGTATGGCTCCAGGAGAAAAAAATTCAGCCTCCGGCCAAAGTAAAAATAAAAAAGACTATACCTTTTATGAATGGAACTTATGATTTTAGTACTGTTGGGAGTGATGGAGATCAAGTATACGGGGAAAGAAAAATACAAGTTAAAATAGGGCTACCCACTAAAAGTAAGGAAGAATTATATATAGTATACCAACTTTTACTTGAATGGTTAGAAGATACAGGAAGACAGGAATTAATGTTTGATAACATACCTGGCTTTTATTTTATTGCAGAAGTTGAAGAGGCTCCAGAATTTGAGGAAACTATAAGGATGGGTAATCTAACAATAAATTTTATAGCGCAGCCATTTAAAGTTAGTACCTCTTATATGGGTGATGATATATGGGATACATTCTGTTTCCTTACTGATTATACACAATACACAAATGAATTTACTATTAATGGTTCTACTACAGTAACCATGTATAACAATGGTAGACCTATAACTCCTACAATAAATTGTAGCTCGGCCATGACTTTAACCTGTAATGGTAATACCTATAATCTAAATGCCGGAGATAATAAAGTCTGGGGGTTGAAACTCCAAAACGGTAGGAATGATCTAGTATTTAATGGTAATGGTATAGCAAAAATAATATTTAGATGGGAGGTGCTATAGTGTATAAGATAACTTTAATAAATAATGGTTTAGAAACTATAGTACATTATCCGGACCCGGAAGCCCCAAAAGTTCTAGATCCACATTTAAATTTAAAAAGAAGTCTTGCTGGTAGCTTGGCTTTTTCTCTTCCCTGGAATAATCCAGGATACAATTTAACAACCAGATTTGTAACTAAGGTAAGATGTGTGGACTTAAGGGATGATAAAGAAATATTTAGTGGCAGAGTCTTTAGTACTAAACCAAGTATGACAGAAAATGAAGAATTTAAGAAAGACATTGTATGTGAAGGGAAAATGAATTATCTCCATGATACTATTGTGCAGAGCGCTATATATGAAGACAAAACTCCAGAAGAAGTTATAACTACTTTCTTAAATGACCACAATGTACAAGTTGAAGACTATAAGAAGGTTCAACCTGGGATTATAGATGTAGAGGACTGGCTGTTCTTTACTACAGACTTTGAAACAACTCTGGAGGCTATACAGAAATATTGTGTTGATGAAAATAAAGGTTTTTTGAGATTTAGGGCTGAGAATGGAATGAATTATCTGGATTATATGGCCAACCCTCCACAGGATAAAATTGCCGATATCTCCCTTGGTGAAAATCTAAAGAGCCTAACCATAGATGACAGCCAGGTGTTTGGTACAAGGATAGTCCCTGTGGGCGCAAATGGCCTTACGATAGAGAGAATAAATAATGGCAAGAACTATATTGAGGATTCTGCCGCAGTTGCAAAATACGGGATAATCTATAAAAAAGCAGACTACTCAGATATTGATGATGACGAACAATTAAAAACAGAATGTGAAGCGGATTTAAGCCAATACACACAACCCGCGGGAGCTCTTGACATATCCGCACTTGATTTAAGCACACTTACAAATACTTCTGTTGATAGTATAGATACTGCAACATCAGTTCACATTAAATGCCCGATTTTAGGTGTGGATGATACTTATAAGGTGGTAGAGCTAGATGCTGATTTAACTAAACCCTGGGACCCTAAACTAACTATAAGTAATAAACCTGCAAGCCTGACGGATACTATAGGGGATATACAGTCTAATAGCATAAACCGGATGGCTACTTATGGTGGTGTTCAATTAGGATATAAATATGGAATTAGAGTGGTTTCTCATGACAAGTCTGTGGAAATACTTCTAAACGGGCAGGAAGGTATTTTGATAACCAAAGACAGTATATAGAAGTTTTACCTAGACACTGACGGTAATCTAGTTATGGATGGAGTACAGAAGATAACTAAAAATGGCAAAATGATAATAACAAATACCTTTAACAATAAAGGTGGATTATTTGAGATCTTTGACAATAATGGCAATTTGAATGTGTCTGCTGGTTCTGAAAGCGGAAGCGCTGATAATACAGGGGGTACAATAAACCTCTACAATGATGATGTTTCTAAGCAAAGAGTTGACCTTGGGATAGTGAAAGATGGGGACTATGGGGCAATAAATTTGCATGATGCAAACAGGGTAAGAGCAGGTATATATGGAGATATGCCTGCTCTTTTTGGACCAGGAACATATATATGGGATGAATCTGGGGGGCTTATATCCTATTTGTCCTCTCAGGGCGGCATGGTAAATTATGAAGCAATAGCAACAAGAGACTGGGTAAAAGATTATGTAGCTGATCATATGCCAAGTACAGGAGGTGGAGTATAATGGCGGTTGATATAAGCCAAAGGACAAACCAAATTAGACATGCGGTATATGGTAAGGATGTAAGAGAAAATTTGGCAGGTGGAATTGAGGATATAGCAAATGATGTAAATAATTTTGAAGGTAATATAAATAATCAATGGAGTGTTTACAAACAAAATATGGATGCAAATGAATCCAACAGAGGAACAAATGAAAATAACAGGATAAGTAATGAAATTATAAGGCAGACAAATGAAGGAATCCGCCAAACTGTATACAATGATTTTAGGGATTTTGTTAATATTGCTCAGCAGATTAATAGGGTTCCTTACCTATTTGACGGTGGCTCATTTGGAGACCCTGGAAACTGGATATTAAGTATGGATGGAGATAGTTTTTAATGGCAGATAGTATCCAATTTAGAAGAGGATTAAGAAATGCGGTAAGTCCTTTACCTGTAGGTATGCCTGGGTATATTGAAGATGAACAACGACTTGTGATAGGTAATGGTGACGGAACAAATGCAGAGCTTCCTAATAAGCAGGACATAGATAATGTTAATTCACAAATGGCAGATAAAGCGCAAGATAGTGACGATAATAGAACTACAACAGATAAGA
>ENA-UOOE01003363-UOOE01003363.1-fermentation-metagenome-genome-assembly--contig:-NODE-3363-length-10191-cov-347.654203_pt1 | contig 10191 bp, 8 predicted proteins | sample MGYA00245776_ERZ724021 | MGnify/ENA primary metagenome ERZ724021 (study PRJEB28704, sample SAMN03018321) | fermentation metagenome | biome: anthropogenic terrestrial biome; feature: soil...
GTTGTGTTTGTGTAGTCTGTTGTGTTTGTGTAGTTCGTTGCGTTTTCAATTGAGTACTGTGCGTTGGTTGTGTTGTTGTCGCTGACAGTTTCACTTAATGAATAGGCATATATGCTACCTACATTGGACAATGCTAAACTCATAACGAGCAGCATTGCTAATAGGAAATTTCGCTTAATTATACCGCCTCCATGTCCAGACCTTCCCTGAAACTCAGACCCATGTACTGAACTGTACATCTCAAATATTATGGTCTGAAAGAAGTTTCTGGACAACCATAAATTCTAAAATGGAGCATATATAAAAATTTCGATTTAAAATTCAATAATAAAATACTACTAAGCCTTTTTTTAGTTTTAAAGCTTCCTTAAATGGATTTAACGTGTCGAGTTTCAAGTATCCTATCTTAATTTGTTATTTTTAGAAATAAGGCCAAGTTAGAGCTTATTTTAAGAAAAAAAGCAATTTAAATATGTATTTATCTTGGGATTAACCCTTCAATTGAATAACCCCTTTCCATTACCTTATTTTTTAAAAAAAGACATATGAAGGCCTATTTTTTAGATTAAATAAATCTTAAAATAGATTTATACTGCAATTATCTCCACTTCAACTCTAAGTTTTTAATTTAATGGAGTAAACCCTAAAAAAATCCATTTAAAGAGCCTTAAAATTACATAGAGGGCTTTTTTATTATTTTTTGCATTGAAATGATTAAAAAATCACAGCGATGATATCAATCCTAAAAAAATGGCTTACTAAAAAAAAAATAAGGGGAAAATTACAACGACAGTGAAGCATACCTACCATATATGGTTGCTGTTGCTGTGTTCCAATTTTTTATAACACCGAAACTGTTTCTGTAACTTATCGCATCTGCACTGTACCACTTACCACCAACATAGATCTCAGCCCAAACATGTCCGTACCAGCTTCCACTTGAGAACTTGCAGTAACCATGCACGTAACGAGCAGGAATACCCGCAGCCCTCTCAAGAGCTATCAACAAATGGGTTGTATCAACACAATTCCCTGTTTTGGCTTTCAATGTACCTACCGCACCGTACTTGGTGTTGTAGTAGAATGAATAACCTATGTTATCCCTTACCCAGTTGAATATAGCAACTGCCTTAGCATACGTAGTAGTTGCACCAGCACTTGAAATAATAGACTTAGATAAAGCCACTATCTGAGCATTAGTCGACTGACAGTTGGTTGTAGCCTTCAAATACTGAGCTAAAGCCGCAGGGACCGTACTGGATGAATTTGTTGAAGTACTTGTTGAGGCTGCTGCAACGTATTTAACTGTAACGTAGTTAGGAAGCCTCCCCTTGGTGCTGGTAAAGCTCAGTATGTTAGAGTACATATATATCAAGGAACTGTATCCTATCTTTCCCTTTGAGGAGGAAACATAGTTTGGAGCTCTACTGTTGGACTTCATGAAAGATGCCACATAACTAGCTATTTTAAGGTAATCTGAAGAGTAAAGTTTGGCACTTGTAACACCCTTTACTGATGTTGATGGACCCGTGTAGTTATAGCTGGTCACAGAAGTGGTCTTTCCACTTTTGATTTTTAAAAGAGCGTTTACAAGTAAGTTCAAAAACTCAGGCATCTGTATTTGCGTACCACTAATTGTAACATAATTTGGCAGCACTTTGTGCGCCGCAACATATGCGACAACTCTTTTTGCTGCATCTTTAATGCTTGTAATTGTTAATGTGATACTTTTTACTGATTTTGTGCTGGTTGAACTACCTGCTGCTACACTTGAATTGTTACTAGTATTGCTAATTGAGCTTTCACTGGAATTGTTACCATTTGTAGCTGTTAGTTCAACATTACTCAAACTGCTTGAGTTATTTTCTTCAGTAGAATTTTCAGAGCTAGAATTTACATTTTTCACGTCTAGTCCCGCAGATCCATCTGAAGTTTCATTCAAAGATGAATTTTCAGATGCATTGGAGGTGGTTGTATTTTGTGTATCTTCTAGAGTGGTGTTTGAATCCCCTGTCAAGTTTTCTGTTAACGATTGGGCATCAGTTAAGTTTGTTAAGTTCTCATTTGTTTGATTGCTTAACGACTCAGCAAATATGCCGCTTACATTAGACAATACCATGCACATAACAATCAGCATTGTCAACAGTAATCTTCGTCTGATTCTATCGCCTCCACATCCAGAACCCTGAACCTATATGTAGTCCCTTAGTAATCCCTCTTAAACCAAACCTAATTTTAATGGTTTTTAATTCTGGACAGGTATATCCTCTAAAATCTAAAAATATATAAATATTTTGATTTAAAATTAGAATAAAAATGATTTAAGAACTCTTTTTTAGTTTTAAACTTATTTAAAAAGGATTTTTATGAGACATGTCATCCATTCCAATAAGGATTCCCTATTTTCAGGAAAAATACATTATTAAAACGTTTTCAAGGAAAAAAAGTCCTTTTAAAAGGTTTTTTATTAAGGTTTAACTATTTTGATCCATCAAAAAAGTTGTATTTCTTTATTTTTTCCAAAAAAATATTTAAAAAATTCTTGTTTAGATAGAATAGCCTTTAAAAAGGTTAATATATCCTTTTAATCCAGCTCATCAAGATTTTATTTTAGGCTACAAAAAAAATAAAGATCATTGAGCTATTTAAGTTAAAATCTTTTTTTTAAAGTTAAAATCAGTATTATTTAATTAGTTTTGTTAAAAATGCTAAAAAAATGTGGAAATATCTTTAAAAAAATAAAAAAAGTTAATTTAATCCTAAAATCATATATAAACTTCAAATTTAACTTTAAATCAATAATTATAAATATTCATTAAATGTATTGATGATTGCAAGCTAAAGTGATCCCATCATATTATATTAAAAGTTTTAATGAATTTAATAGATGTCTAAATGATCGAGACATCTGAAGTTGAAAAATATTTTATTTTAGTGCCAACAACATCCTTAAAAAAATTATAAACCATTTTACCTGTGCAGTGGCAAGTGTAAATCCTTTCAATTTTATACTGGGAAAGTTTTTCAGCTGTAAAAAGGATATCTCCCTCCTCTTCCACCATACCCGATGAAGGCCTTCCCATTAAATGGAAACCACCAAAAACAGCTTTCACAGGTATTCCAAACTCTGCATTGACTGATCCCATCACATTGAGTATGCCCCTGTGGGAGCAGCCACTGAAAACAACCAGGCCATCACCACCCTTTAAAATCATCACAATCTCATGATCAAAGGTATCTTTAAGAATCGCGCCCTCTTTTTCCATGTAAAGGTATCTGTTACCCTTTGGAATGGGATATTCATTTTTAAATTCCTTTAAAATATAAACATCACCCATTATCTCGGTTTTACCCTTTAAAAATGTTATCCTATCATCGTATTTATTCAAAACGTTTTTATCAATTCCTATGTACCTGTAGGGAGAACCTGGATCTTTGGAGTAGTGGTTCAGATCAGCACCCTCAGCCATATAGACTTGAGCCCTAGAATTCTCCTGGAAAAACCTTTCAAGACCTCCAGCATGATCGTAATGGCCATGTGAGATGACCAGAACATCAACATCACCAATATCAATTCCAAGTTTCTCTGCGTTATCTGCAAACCTTCCTGTGGCTCCAGTGTCAAAGAGTATGGTTTTATCGTTCCATTCAATTAGAAGGGAGAGTCCATGTTCACCTTCAAATCCACTGTTCTGGCATTCATCATCAATGAGCGAAGTTACTTTCATATTACTCTCCTAAAAGACATTGCAAAGATTTAAAGCATATTTTTTTTAGAATGTGTTTAATCTTTAGATATTTAATCCTGAGACCTATTAAAAAACCCAGTGAAACAGAGTTTTACATGAGCCCCTGTTCCCTTTTGGTAAATGCATATGCCGATACAACTATCATTAGGGCTGCAAATACCATTATGACTGCTATGTCAATGTAGATAGGTATTGAAGATGCTCCAAGTATTGCATAGCGAAGGGCATCCACACCGTAGGTCAGTGGGTCTATGTAAACCGCTATTTTAAGCCATTCTGGCAGGCTGGTTATTGGGAAGAGTGCACCGCTTAAAAAGAACATTGGCAGTACAACGAAGTTCATTATGAGGTTGAATCCCTCCATGCTCTCCATGAATGCAGATATGAAGAGTCCTATCCCCACAAGTCCCAGTGACATGATGATCATGATGATCATGGCTGCTATGAAACCAAGCACAGTGAGTTGGATGTGTAATATGAATGCCAGAAGCAGGATTATGGTTCCCTGTATCATTGCAGTTGTACTTGCACCCAGTGCCTTACCAAACACGATGGATGAACGTGATATTGGAGCAACGAACATCTCCTTCAGGAAACCGTACTGCCTGTCCACTATAACTGACACCCCTGAGAAGAGTGATGTGAATAATATGGTCATCCCTATTATTCCCGGGAATATGAAGGTCTGATAACCTCCTGCAATTCCCCCGAACCTCATTGCTGAACCCAGACCTGTACCGAATATCAAAAGCCACAGCAGGGGCGTTACAACTGATGTCACGATTCTGGATTTGTACCTGAGGAACCTGGTATTTTCCCTGCGCCAGATGGTGTATATTCCCTCTAATTCTCCCATTTTAACGCCTCCTGCCCAATATGTTGAACCTTCCACCCTTCCTGGTTTTGCCCTTCCTGGCTGTTCCATGGCTTATGGACTTTCCTGTGTAGTGTATGAAAACATCATCGAGTTTTGGGTGCTCCAGTTCTATGGAGTTCACGAATATGCTGTTCTCATTTGCCAAGTTCACAATTGAAGGAACAAGGTTTTCACCGCTTTCAACCATGAGCTTCACCTCACCATCGATCCTGTGGATGTTACTTACAAAGTCCAGCTTGGAAACCCGGGACACAAAACTCTCCTCATCATCAACCTTGACAGTTATTATATCCGCTTTAAGCTCTTTTTTAAGGTTTCGAGGTGTGTCTGACTTTATTATCTCACCCTGATCTATAATGGATATCTTGTCGCAGAGCTTGTCTGCCTCGTCAAGGTAGTGGGTTGTGAGAAGAACCGTAACATCCTCCTTCTTGTTGAGGTTCTGCAGATACTCCCAGATGCTCTCCCTCGTCTGAGGGTCGAGTCCCAGAGTTGGTTCATCCAGAAACAAGACTTTAGGGTAGTGTATAAGTCCCCTACCTATTTCAAGCCTTCTTTTCATTCCACCAGAGTAGGTCTTTATCATTTCGTCGGCCTTGTCCTGAAGCTGTGTCAGGTCGAGTATCTCCTCGATCCTATCCTTTCTAACATCCCTCGGCACACCGTAAAGTGCTGCATGCATTTCAAGGTGTTCACGGCCCGTGAGAATATCATCAAGAGCCCTTGCCTGGAAGACTATTCCTATGGATTTTCTAACCTCGTTGGCATTTTTAACTATGTCGTAGCCGTTCACCGTTGCAGTTCCAGATGTTGGGCGCAGTATTGTGCAGAGCATGGAGATGAGAGTGGTTTTACCTGCACCGTTGGGGCCCAGCACTCCATGTATACTGTCCCTTTTAACATTGAGGTTTATTCCATTCACCGCCACGAAGTCATCAAATTCCTTGGTTATGTTGTCGGTTTCTATGATGTAATCCATTATCACACCTCAGTAACTTGAGATAAATATTTCAGATATTATTCAATTTCAAATAAACCATACATCATTTTACTAATATATATATTGATTTTAATACAAAAATATGAACAAAGGTTGTAATATTTTTTTATTATAAAATAATTAAAGCAGGAAAACACAACATAAAGATTATGATGGATTGAATTGCTTCAAATATGAATCAACTTGAACTGGAGGGTTTGAATTTGATATTTGAAATTGTGAAATCCAAAGGACTGTCCCACAAATCTTATTTTATAGGATCCAAAGGAGCTACAGCTGTCATCGACCCCCGAATGGATGTTGATATCTACCTTGACATTGCAAGAGCGCATGATATGAACGTTGAGCTGATATTTGAAACCCACAGAAACGAAGATTACACCGCGGGATCCCTTGAACTTTCAAAGCTCGTTGATGCAGAGATACATCATGGTGCGGGTCTTGATTTTGAATATGGAAATCCCACACATGAAGGGGACATCTTCAAACTTGGATCACTCCAACTGGAGGTTCTTGAAACTCCAGGACACACCAAGGAAAGCATCTCAATCACGGTTAAAGATAGGGATTCTTCAGACGACGTTTACATGGTCTTCACAGGAGATGCTCTTTTTGCAGGGGAAGTTGGAAGGTGTGATATCTACGGCCCTGAAGAAGTGGAAGCAATGGCCGGATCCCTCTATGACAGCGTACATGAGAAGATATTACCCCTTGGAGAGGGGGTTATCATCTGCCCGGCCCATGGTTCAGGTTCAGTCTGTGGGGCTGAGATACGGGACGTGGATATTACAACTGTGGGATACGAAAAAAAGACCAACCCACTTCTACAGAAGACCAGAAAAGAGTTCCTTGAACACAAAGTGGCTGAAAGGTTCTACATTCCACCCTACTTCAAGAGGATGGAGTTGAACAACCAGCAGGGTGCGGATATCCTCTGCAGACTTCCTCAGCTTAAATCCATTTCAACTGTAGAACTTCAGGAGATGTTTGAAAGTGTTCAGGTGGTTGATGTCAGGGATCCGGAATCCTTTGCAGGCGGACACATACCCGGAACACTCAACATATGGAATGAAGGAATTCCTGCATTTGCAGGGTGGTTTTTAAACTACAAAACCCCCATAGTTCTGGTTGATCAGGATGGATCCAGAATCCATGGTGTTGAGAGGTACCTGATTCGTCTTGGCTACGACAATATATATGGATACCTTTCAGGCGGTTTTTCATCGTGGTTCAAATCTGCAGGACCAATAAAGACCATTAAAACTTGCTCTGTGCATGAACTCCGTGAAGAAATGGAAGATCCCTCAATCTTCCTCCTTGATGTCAGGAAGGAATGGGAGTGGGAAGAGGAACGTATAAGAGGATCTCACAACATTTACCTTGGAATTCTTGAAAAAAATCTGAAGGAAGTCCCAAAGGATAAAAAAATTGTTGTTTATTGTGATTCTGGTTACAAAGCTGGAGTTGCAGCATCCATACTTAAAATTAATGGCTACCTTAACGTTACAAATGTTCTTGGCAGCATTATGGCCTGGAAAATGGCAGGTTATCCCACTTCAGGGGATTGAATTCATGGATGTGAATGATTTCGGAATAGGCGAATCAAGGTGGTGGAACATGAAAATCAAAAAAATTCCTTTAATGACAAGAAGCGAGTATGATGAACTGATAGACGAATGTTATGTGGGCAGAATTGCATTTAAAGGAAAATATCCCTACATAGCACCTTTTATCTATGTCTTCGATGGAGATTTTATTTATTTTCTCTCAACACGTTACGGTAAAAAGATAGAACTGTTTCGGGAAAATCCACACGTGGCTGTTGAGATAGAAAAATACTCCAAAGACCTTTCAGATTACAGGTTCGTGACACTTCAGGGCACTATCCTTGAGGTGGATGATGTAGTCCAAAAGAGGAAGGTTAAGGAAGACTTTGTTGAACTTATACATGATAAAAACCTTTCAAATCATGTCATGGCTGCACTTGGACATTCTCCAGATGATCCACTTGAGTACCTTATCGAGGAGGACAGATCATTCGTCTGGAAGCTTGTAGATGTGAAAAGCATAACTGGAATTAAAAATAGGGATTAATAGAAGGGGATCTTTAATCAATATGGAAATGATATACTGAATTCAGTTTTTTAAGTTTTTTTAAAAAAATAAATTTAAAATGAAGTTATGAAAAGGGGTGAAAAAAATGGAAGGATTTAAAATGAAGGAAATTCCAATGCTCGCTGGATCCATTTTGATTGTTCTTTTTGCAGGTTTTTTAGGTTCTCAAGCCACGATTTCACAGATACCCGTATGGTACGCGTCACTTGCAAAACCACTATGGGCACCTCCTAACTGGGTTTTTGGACCGGTGTGGACAACACTTTACCTGCTCATGGGAATTGCATTATTCCTGGTTTTGAGAAGTGGCTGGCAGAGGAAGGATGTTAAATTTGCAGTTCTTATATTCGCAGTGCAGCTCGCACTTAACGTTCTCTGGTCCGTGGTGTTTTTCAGCTTCCACTCCCTGCTTGGAGCTTTTGGTGTTATCCTTGTGCTATGGCTTGCAATACTTGCAAACATCATAGCATTCTACGTGATTTCAAAACCAGCAGGAATGCTTTTAATACCTTATATAGTGTGGGTCAGTATAGCAAGTTACCTCAACTACACAGTTTACCTGTTGAATCCATAAAAGGTTGGATTTAACTTTGGAATGAGTTTGGAATCAACGGCAGGGATATAAAATGCAGTGTATACACAAAAACAGATTTTTTTTTAATATATTTTTTAAAAAAAATTTATATCTCTAAAACAAGAAAAAATGGGGAATTGAACCCCAAAACTCTCTTTTTTAGGATCTTCTAATACCAGACAGACTTGCTAGCAACACGAGAAGTGCCATTACCAGTAAAGTTACTGGTGAACCAGTGGTTTCCATTGGAATAGTTTCAGCAGAAACAGCCTCTCCACCAGATAAAGGTTCTTCTGTTACAGCTTCTCCTCCACTAATAGGTGGAAGTACTCCTTCACCACCACTTGTTGCAGTAACCACACCAGTCACAGTACTTGCAGTGTTATTATCCATGAATGGATCAGAAGTATCTGTAATGGCAGACACGGTGTTTCCAATAAGAGAACCTGCAGGTGCAGTAGCATTCACAAGACCTGTTATAATTATGGTGACGTATTTACCAGGTGCAAGAGTACCAAGACTCAAGGAACCTGTCCAAGAACCCATATCGGCACCATCCAAAGTGTAGGTCGCGCCACTGAGCCATGAATCCAATGTATCCGTCACAGTAACGTTTTGAGCATCAGAAGGTCCATTGTTACCGACTACGATGTTGTAGGTAATGTTTTCACCAGCAGTCACGTTAGCAGGAGCAGTCTTCTGGACGTAAACATCAGCTAAGGTGTAGACCCATGTCCAGGTATGAGCATAGTTGTTGTCCTGATTTGGATCGGTTACTGAGAAAACAGTTGCATCGTTGTACAACCAAGGCCCAGCAGGTTGTGAAGGATTCACCTGACCCCAAATTTTCACCAAAACAGAAGTTTGCGCTGCTAACACATCCCAAACATATGAACCACCATATGCACCACCCCAAGAACCCATATTCACTCCATCAATCGAGAACTGTGGATTAATGAGTTTACCAGTCACATCATCTACCAATGTAACAGCTTGAGCATCAGAAGGTCCATTGTTAGCGACCACGATGTCGTAAGTAATATTATTACCTGCAACAACAGTATCAGGTGCAGTCTTGGTAATATTTAAATCAGCTGCGGTAGATACCAATGTCCAGGTATGAGCATAGTTGTTGTCCTGATTTGGATCGTTTGCTGAGAAAACAGTTGCATCGTTGTACAACCAAGGCCCAGCAGGTTGTGAAGGATTCACCTGACCCCAAATTTTCACCAAAACAGAAGTTTGCGCTGCTAACACATCCCAGATGTGGGTACCATTCCACGAACCTTTATCCACCCCATCAACAGAGTACTGGGGATCAACGAGTTTACCAGTCACATCATCTACCAATGTAACGGCTTGAGCATCTTCATCAGGGTTGGTGTTAGTGACGGTTATATTATACGTAATGTTGTCACCAGCAACCACAGTATCAGGTGCAGTCTTGGTAATGTTTACGTCTACAGCTTCCTGAGCAGCGGCGGCGCCAGCAGCACATATTACGAAGAATACCGTCAGTAATAAAAATGCAGGACGCCTGTGCTTCCTATACATTAATTTCACCCCCTATTTTACATAGTTTGTGACATTTGTCACCACCGTATATGAATGAATTTCATATATTGTGACTATAATCACTATTATGGAAAGATTATAATAAATAATTTGTGAATTAAAATGAGAACAAAATTGTTTTATAGGAGCCGAATATTCCCAAAAAAATGGTCATATTAATAATATTATATGAATAAATTTTAATAAAAAAAGTGAAGTGTACCTCCCACAACAGAAAAATCATGGTTGCAGTTACACCATAAGCTGCATTAGAAATAAGTTTAAAAAAAGATAGACGATTAGATTGAATTTATCTAAAAAA
>ENA-UOOE01003364-UOOE01003364.1-fermentation-metagenome-genome-assembly--contig:-NODE-3364-length-10190-cov-163.214208_pt1 | contig 10190 bp, 10 predicted proteins | sample MGYA00245776_ERZ724021 | MGnify/ENA primary metagenome ERZ724021 (study PRJEB28704, sample SAMN03018321) | fermentation metagenome | biome: anthropogenic terrestrial biome; feature: soil...
GATATTGCAGCTGCTATTGCAACTATATTTGAAGATACCGGCGTTGATTTAATGGTAGGTATAGGCGGTGCTCCGGAGGGAGTTATTTCAGCTGCCGCCCTAAAATGTCTTGGCGGTGATATGCAGGTAAGGCTCTATCCTGAAAATGAGGAGCAGAAAAAACGATGTGCTGAAATGGGGATAAGGGATCTTTCAAAGGTAATGTATATGGATGATATTGTAACGGATGATGAGGTATACTTTGCTGCTACAGGTGTTTCAGATGGGGATCTTTTAAAAGGAGTTGTTTATTATAAAAAGGACAGGGCTAAAACTCAATCGGTAGTAATGCGTGCAAAAACTGGTACTATAAGATTTGTAAATACTATTCATAATTTAAATCTTGGTGAATAAGTTTTGATTTTATCCAGCCGTAATCCCCCGCTTGACGCGGAGATTACGGCTATGCCATCGGATAAAGGTTAACAATATAGGCTTTTGCTATATAATCTCCAGTCTAATTTTTTACTTATATTTTTTTAAGGCTATGTTTTATTTAAAACATAGTCTTATTTTTAGCTATGCTGGTTAATTGAAGTTTTACAGCCAGAAGTTTTACAGCAAATGACTTTACATTTCAAAATTTTAGTAATACAATATAAAAAAGAGTGGTTCTCTGTATCTTAAAACATCATTGCTACATCTTTTAAGATTACATGCCTTTTAACTTCCAACAAAACACATCAATTGTATATTTGTATTCGAAACTATATATATTTGATTATTATATTATCGGTAATATATGGTTATTTTAATTATTTTCAAATAAATACGGAGGTATATTATGAATTTTTTAGAACTTAAAGGGAAAACCCTTGAAGAGCTTCGAGATATTGGCAAAAATATGGGCATAAAATCTGTTACGAAATATAGGAAAAGCGAACTTATTGAAGCAATACTTAACATTGAAGAAGGACAGAAAAATGAAAAAAGTGATGAGGACATAACACCAATTGAACAAGAGGAAATGGAAGAAGATATTGTAGAGGAGAAGCAACCATCAAAGACTTCAGAAAATTTAAATTTAAAGGATATAGATGCAAATAAAAGGGGAAGAATACAAGAGCTTATTCAGGATTCAGATACAGTAGAAGGTGTATTTGAACAAGTTGAAAACCAGTCCTATGGTTTTCTAAGGACTGATAATTATCAGCAGGGACCAAGGGATATTTATGTATCTCCATCTCAAATAAGAAAATTTGGGATTAGAACAGGGGATAAGGTAAAAGGTAAGGCAAGATATCCAAAGGAAACAGAAAAGTATAAGGCACTTATTTATCTTCAGGAGATTAATGGAATAGTACCTGAAGGGACACTTATAAGAAAACCTTTTGAAACGTTAACTCCTATTTATCCTTTAAAAAGAATAAGTCTTGAAACTACAGGGAATGACTTGGCAACAAGATTAATTGATATAATTGCTCCTTTAGGAAGAGGGCAAAGAGGGCTTATCGTTGCACCGCCTAAGGCAGGGAAAACAGTTCTATTAAAGAAGATAGCAAATGCTATTATTCAAAATCATACTGATATTGAACTTATCGTTCTTTTAATTGATGAAAGACCTGAAGAGGTAACTGATATTCAAAGGTACATAGGTGATAAAGGGGAGGTAGTTTATTCTACTTTCGATGAAGAACCAGAAAATCATACAAGGGTTGCTGAACTTGTTCTTGAAAGAGCAAAAAGGCTTGTTGAAATGAAAAGGGATGTAGTTATCCTTCTTGACAGTTTAACAAGGCTTTCAAGAGCGTATAATCTTACTATTCAACCGACAGGAAGAACCCTATCCGGAGGGCTTGATCCAGGAGCCTTAATAATGCCTAAAAGGTTTTTTGGAGCTGCAAGGAACATTGAAGAGGGAGGCAGCTTAACTATTTTAGCTACTGCTTTAATTGAAACAGGAAGCAGAATGGATGATGTTATTTTTGAAGAGTTTAAGGGCACTGGGAATATGGAAGTTCATCTTGATAGAAAGCTTCAGGAAAGAAGAATTTTCCCTGCCATTGATATAAATAAGTCAGGAACAAGAAGAGAGGATTTACTTCTTTCTGATGAAGAAATGAATGCAGTAATGACAGTTAGAAAGCTTCTATCAAATGAAACAGTGTATGATGCAACAGAAAAACTTTTAAACAGCCTTATGAAAACAAAAAATAATAAGGAATTTGTTCAGGTTTTCCCAAAACAGGTTTAATATAATTCAATGAACAATTACAGTGGAGATAAGAAAAGTATATGGAATGAAGTGGTAGGGAACGGTCTTGACCGTTCCGCTCCCCACGATTCTGTGCATCTCCCAGAGGAATGGTCAAGACCATTTCCTACAACTGAGTTGCAAATTAATTGTTATTGAGCTGTTGATTTAATAAAAACCTTATGCTATAATTTTAAGAGTTGACATTACAAAATTAACTTTATTGAATAAAACTGCAAGTAATTTAAAGCTGTTTTGGCTTTAGAATGTATACAAATTGTAAAAAGAGGTGAAGCATATGAAAGAAGGAATACATCCAAATTATACTCACGAAGCAGTTATAAGATGTGCATGTGGTAATACATTTACAACTGGTTCAGTTAAAAAGGATATGACAGTTGAAATTTGTTCAAAGTGCCATCCATTTTATACTGGAAAGCATAAAACTTTAGATACAGGCGGAAGAATAGAGAAATTTATGAAAAAGTATAATCTTAAGAGTGATGATGAAGAATAGCTAATTTTAAGACCGGAGTTCCGGTCTTTTTTTTACTTATAATAAGTATGCTGCAATTCGCAATTTAAATTTTATTTTGTGTTACAACAGTAAAACAATGCGAAGCAGTTTTTATAATTGAGAGTTGAGAATTATTCCATATTGCCGAACGATAAATGTTGTAGGGAACGGTCTTGACCGTTCCGTTGATGAACGAGCGGAATTTGGTGGATGGAACGGTGCCAACACCCAGTATCAATTCTATTCTGTGGTATTTGCAGGATGATCTGAATTTGGTGCGGCGGAACGGTCAAGACCGTTCCCTACCAATGATTATATTATTCGTAATTTGCATTCTTCTTAAATTACGAATTGAAGATAAGTATATATTTGTGTTTAAAATATAAATAAATAGTGGTAAAATTAAAAAATGGATATTAAATAGGGGGCGGGAATATATGTATGGACCTAAAAATCATGGATGGATTGAAGTTATTGTTGGACCAATGTATAGTGGGAAAAGTGAGGAGCTTATAAGAAGAATCAAAAGAGCAAGAATTGCAAAACAAAAGGTGTTAGTTTTTAAACCTGTAATTGATGATAGATATAGTAAAAATGATGTAGTTTCTCATGATGGGATAAAAGCTGAAGCAATTTGCATCAGCCGTTCCTCTGAAATTTTAAAATACATAACAGACGATACAGATGTTGTAGCTGTAGATGAAGTTCAATTTTTTGATGATGGAATTGTTGACGTTTTAAGGGGCATAGCAGATAAGAATAAAAGGGTTATATGTGCAGGTCTTGATATGGATTTTAGGGGAGAACCTTTTGGACCTGTGCCAAAACTTCTTGCCATTGCAGAGTTTGTTGATAAGATACAGGCAATTTGTATGGTTTGCGGCAACCCTGCTACAAGAACACAAAGGCTTATAGATGGGAAACCTGCTAAGTATTCCGATCCAGTAGTTATGGTAGGAGCTAAAGAAAAATATGAAGCAAGATGCAGGAAGTGCCATATTGTTCCCAAAGAGTGAGGTGCTATAATGAAAGGGGTTATTGATAGGTTTGAAGGATTGTTTGCAGTTATAGTTTTAGACAGTGGTGATGTTACTGATATTGAAAAAAGTAAAATCCCTGAAGGAGCAAAAGAAGGAGACGTTGTTATTATAGATGACAGCATTCATATAGACAGGGAAGAAACAGAAAAAAGAAAAAAGAAAATGGAGAATTACCTTAAGATGTGGGAAGACTAAGGATAGTTTGAAGGCTCAAGCTTTATAAGCAAACTCTACATGAACGTAGGATTACTTGATTGGGGGGATACTTTGTGCCAAAAAAAACAAGTATAGGTGGTCAGGCAGTTATTGAAGGCGTTATGATGAGAGGACCTAAAAAAATAGCTATAGCTGTTAGAAAGGAAGATGGGAGCATTGAGGTGGATGTTAAAGACAGCATTCCATTTTCAAAACGAAATAAGTTTTTGTCCCTGCCATTTATAAGAGGTATAGTAGCCTTATTTGATTCACTTATCATAGGTATTAAATCATTAAATTTCTCTGCATCCTTTTATGAGGATGAAGAGGAGGAAACCAAATTTGATAAATATATGAAAGAAAAGTTTAAAGATAAAGCAGATAACATAACTACAGGTTTTTCTTTTATTATTTCATTAATATTAGCAACAGTTCTTTTCTTTATAATTCCAACTTTAGGTGCTAACTTAATAAAAAGATATACAGAAAGTGCTTTTATAAAAAATTTATTTGAGGGAGCTATAAGGATCATTATTTTCCTTCTTTATATTTATTTTATAAGCAAAATTGAAGATATAAAAAGGGTACTTGAATACCATGGGGCAGAGCATAAAAGTATATTCTGCTATGAGAATGAACTTCCTCTCACGCCGGAAAATGCAAAACAGTTTACAACTCTTCACCCAAGATGCGGAACAAATTTTTTGTTTATTGTCATGTTTGTAAGCATAATTGTATTTAGTTTTTTTGGATGGCCTAATATCACTCAAAGGATAATAAGTAGAATACTTTTGCTTCCAGTAATTTCAGGAATATCCTATGAAATAATTAGATGGCTTGGGTACTCAGATAGTGCAGTTGCAAAAGTTCTTTCATACCCAGGGCTTATGCTTCAAAAGCTTACTACAAGAGAGCCTGATGAATCTCAACTTGAGGTTGGTATTGCAGCTTTAAAGGCAGTGGCAGATGATTACATTATGGAAGAAAATAGAGAGACAGCTGTAATTAATAATGAAAAATCAAAGGATGACTTAAAGAATGAAAATATTTGAAGCTGTAAAAGCCGGTAAAGATATGCTAAAGGGCTTTGAAACTGCATATCTCGATACAGAAGTAATTTTATGCTATATATTAAATAAGGATAAAATATATCTTCATATTAATAAGGACGAGGAGCTTAAGGGGGAATATGAGGATAAATTTTTTAGCTGTATGCGAAGAAGACAAGAGGGAGAACCAGTTTCATATATTATTGGCAATAAAGAATTTATGGGCTTAAACTTTTATGTTAAAAAAGGAGTTTTAATTCCAAGACCAGATACTGAGACTCTTGTAGAAACAGTATTGGATGAAATAAAAGATATTAAAAACCCTGTAATTGCTGATGTATGCTGCGGCAGCGGAGCTATTGGCATATCCATAGCAAATTACAGAAAAGATGCTTTTGTTTACCTTCTTGACATTATGGAAAGCCCTCTTGAAGTTTCAAGAATCAATGCACAAAAAAACAGCGTTGAGGAAAGAACATCTATAATGAAATCTGATTTGCTTAATTCCCTAAGAGGAAAGAAATTGGATGCTATAGTTTCTAATCCGCCATATATTAAAAAGGAAGAAATCCCAACTCTTATGAAGGACGTAAGGGATTTTGAACCCTTTGAAGCTCTTTGCGGAGGAGAAGATGGTTTGGATTTTTATAGAAAAATAACTATAGAGGCAGGAAGTATGCTGAGAAAAGAAGGACTACTTGCCTATGAAATAGGGTATGAACAAAGCCTTGATGTAAGGAAGATATTGTACCTTAATGGCTTTCATGATATAAGGTGTATTAAGGATCTATCAGGTATAGAAAGGGTTATAACTGGAAGAGGGAACTTCAATTCGTAATTTAGATTTAATTCACCGCTGCGATAAGAAAAATATATTCCATTCATTTGACCGTTTGCAAAAAAACTCTAAGGTGAAAAATGCCAGATAAACTGTAGGGGACGGTCTTGACCGTTCCGCTGGGGGACGCACGAAATCGTGGGGGCGGAACGGTCAAGACCGCTCCCTACCTTTTTCCGCTGTAATTTGTTCATGAATGATAGAAGAGGGAAGAATATATGTTGTTTAAAGAAATGAATTTATGATATAATTATTTAATGTGAAGTTTAATGTATTGATAACTAATATTTAAATAATATTGTAGAGTTTGTCAAAGAAAATTTTATTAAATTCTTTTATTATGGAGTGGTGATAGTTATGCTTGAAAAGCTTGATTTTATTGAAGAAAAATATGATGATCTATCCAGAAAAATAGGTGATATAGAAGTAATATCTGATCCGCAGCTTTACCAAAAATATTGTAAAGAGCAAAGTGATCTTGAGGAGATTGTAACAAGCTATAGAGAGTACAAAAGCATATTAAAAAATCTTCAAGAGGATAAAGACATGGTTATGAATGAAAAGCTTGAAAAGGAAATGAAAGAACTTGCAGAGGAAGAAATAAAGCAGCTTGAAGAGGAAAGGGATAAAAAGGAGCAGGAGCTTAAGGTTCTTTTAATTCCAAGGGATCCTAACGATGAAAAAAATGTTTTTATTGAAATAAGGGCCGGTGCAGGTGGAGATGAAGCTGCACTTTTTGCAGGAGACCTTTTTAGAATGTATACAAGATATGCAGAAAGACATAACTGGAAGATTGAAATGATGTCTTCAAATGAAACAGGGCTTGGAGGATTTAAAGAAGTTGTATTTCAAGTTAAGGGTAATGCAGCTTACAGCAGACTTAAATACGAAAGCGGCGTTCATAGAGTTCAAAGAGTTCCTGAAACAGAAGCAGGTGGAAGAATACACACTTCTACAGCTACAGTTGCAGTTCTTCCCGAAGCTCAAGATGTAGAAGTAGAAATAAATCAAAATGATTTAAGAGTTGATGTATATAGGTCAACAGGTCACGGCGGGCAATGTGTTAATACTACAGATTCAGCAGTAAGGATAACACATATTCCGACAGGGCTTGTAGTAACATGTCAGGATGAAAAATCGCAGCTGAAAAATAAGGAAAAGGCTATGAAAGTTTTAAAAGCAAGACTTTTTGAAATGAAATCGACGAAACAGCAGTCTGAAATTGCAGAAGAAAGAAAGAGCCAAGTTGGAACTGGGGATAGAAGTGAAAGAATTAGGACATACAATTTTCCACAGGGAAGAGTAACAGATCATAGGATAGGACTTACTATATACCAATTGAATGACTTCTTAGATGGGAACTTAGATGGAATGATTGATGCATTAACAACCCATGACCAAGCTGAAAAATTAAAGGATCTTGGAGAATAAAAACTGCACCACAGATAGCTGTGGTGCTTTTTAAAAGGAGCCAGCTATGAAAAAGGAATTTAAAGGCAGTAAATGGTTATTTATGATTTTCCCATCTGCAATAATTATAGTGATTTTTGTATATTTTAAGACGTTATTTCATAAAAGCACCAGCTATATAAACTATATAAATATAATTTTCGATATTTTTCTGCTAATTTTGTATTTTTTTACGTTTTGTTATAAAGTTATTATAGACAATAATAGGATTAGTTTTTATACTGTATTTAAAAGATATAGTATAGATATAGAAGATATGTCCTATGCAAGGTTTTCTTCTTTTATGATAAAATTTAAAATAAAAAGAACTAATTTATATATTTTAACTACATCAAAGGGAAGTAAGCAGCTTTTTAATATGTTTGAAATATATAAAAAATAGCCCTTAGGAAGGTGATAGCTTGAATATTAAAAAGAAGCTTAAAAAAGAAAAGTCTGTTAAAAAAAATACAATATGGTTTTCAGTAATTATAATGATTATTATGACGTATGTAGTATTTGCTCTTTATTATTCAGGGTATTTTAAAGGTGGAGAAATTTTCTTTTCATTTTTATATATTGTTGTAGTTGATGGGCTTTTAATTCTTAATATTTTAAGAATCATATCAAATGATAAATTTGAATTTTATCTTTCTAATGATAATGAAAAGATAAAAATAAAGGACGGACTGCTAAGTTCACCTTTTTCTATAAATCTTGATTGGATTTATTATATAGATGCAGCTCCTAAGGCTAATGCAGATGACATTGAAGTTTTAATTGTATCAAAAAAGGGCAAACGAAATAAAAGATTTCTGCCTTTTGATGATAATCTTGTAAAAGCTAAGCCTTATTATAAGAATACATATAAATATATAATGGAAAATAAGCCTTGTAAAGATTTATATTATTATATTGTTAGAAAATCTGGAGCAAAAAAATATTACTACCTTTATTTAATATACAAGAATGCTTATGATGCAAATTTTTCTGACAGGGCACTTGACTATATAAAGGATTTTTCTGAAGAATATAATTTATAGATAAGAATAAACCTTCAATAATTTAAATAAATTTTATTATAGGTAGTCTATTTTAAATAGCAATCTTATATGTTTCAATCAATTTTTGGAGGTCGTATTCTTGCAGAAAATATGGATTATTACATTATTTGCATCTGTGGTTTGCAGTGTGGGAACAGGCCTTGGCGGTGTTATTGCTACTTCTTTTAAAAGATCTAATAAACATATTATGTCCTCAATCATGGGTATGGCAGGAGGACTTATGATGTCAATAGTAACTTTTGATCTTATACCTGAAGCAATTAGACTTGGAGGCATGGGTAAAACACTTCTTGGTATTTTTATTGGCGTGGTTTTCACTGTGCTTATAGATATACTTATTCCAGAGGATGCTATTACAAAAAAATATGGAAAAGAGGCAAAAACTGCAGCTATTATGGGAATTGGTTTAGCGGCTCATAATTTTCCTGAGGGTCTTGCAATTGGCTCGGGTTTTATGGGTGGAATGAACCTTGGCCTTGAGCTTTCAACCGTAATTGCACTGCATGATATACCAGAAGGAGCAGCAGTTGCTTCTCCTTTAATGCAAAGCAGTATGCCAAGGGGAAAAATTATATTTTATACCATATTAACTGCTTTGCCAACGGCTATAGGAGCTTTTATAGGAGCTTATATCTCAAATATATCCAATTATTTTGTTACATTATGTTTGGGGTTTGCAGGAGGTACAATGCTTTATATTGTTTGCGGAGAGCTTATTCCAGACAGTAAAAATCTTTATAAAGGAGTACTTTCTACTCTTTCAATAATAGTTGGATTTGTTTTGGGGCTTATAATCACTTCTATATTTAATTAAAATTTACGTTAATTGGAGGAAGATACATGGATACAAAAGTATGCTATGTTACTGAAAAGGACATAGATAAAATAAATAAAGCAGCTGAGGTAATAAAAAGAGGCGGCCTTGTAGCTTTTCCAACAGAAACTGTATATGGTCTTGGAGCAAATGCACTTGATGAAAAGGCAGTATCAAAGATATTTGAAGCTAAGGGAAGACCTCAGGATAATCCGCTTATTGTACATGTTGCAGATTTTGATATATCAAAATATGTAACATATATTCCTCAAAAGGCTAAATTGCTAATGGAAGCCTTTTGGCCGGGGCCAATAACTATAATTATGCCAAAGTCTGACATAATCCCAGATAGGGTAACTGCTGGGCTTAAATGTGTTGGAATGAGGATGCCTTCAAATAAAGTGGCAAGAAAATTAATTGAGCTTTCTAAAACTCCAATTGCAGCTCCTTCTGCAAATCTATCTGGTAAGCCTAGCCCAACTACAATTGGGCATTGCATAGATGATTTAATGGGCAAGGTAGATATGATAATTGGCGGGGATAGATGTATTGTTGGAGTGGAATCTACAGTTGTAGATACAACAGATGGAAATGTCACAATTTTAAGGCCGGGAGGAATAACTCTTGAAATGCTTAAAGAGGTAGTAGGAGAGGTAAAAATAGATCCTGCTATAATGAAAAAACCAGATAAGGATTTTAAACCTAAAGCTCCTGGAATGAAATATAAACATTATGCACCTAAGGCTCCTATGACTGTGGTCAGAGGGGAAAATGAAAAGGTCATAAATTATATAAATGAAATGGCGAAAAAAAAGCAGCTTAATGGTGAAAAAGTTGGTATTTTAGGGACAGAGGAAAATTTGGACAAATATGAAGGAAATATAAAAATTTGTATAGGAAAACGAAGTGAACCTGGAATAATTGCTGCAAACTTATTTGATTGTTTGAGAGAATTTGATAAAATAGATGTAGATTATATAATATCAGAAGG
>ENA-UOOE01003365-UOOE01003365.1-fermentation-metagenome-genome-assembly--contig:-NODE-3365-length-10190-cov-6.074198_pt1 | contig 10190 bp, 13 predicted proteins | sample MGYA00245776_ERZ724021 | MGnify/ENA primary metagenome ERZ724021 (study PRJEB28704, sample SAMN03018321) | fermentation metagenome | biome: anthropogenic terrestrial biome; feature: soil; material...
CATATTGCGATAAGAGAATGGAAATGTCAAGTGCAAATATGAAAGTTCAGTGGTCCCGCCTAAAATGGTAAATTATTTTAAGATCAAACACAGGTTTTATCATGAGCGAACGCAGCGTTTCATGAGGCTTTCCCATGAAGCGCTTAGCCGCGCCTTTTTCCATCGTCAGCCATGCTTCGTCCGGTGGGTTTTTACTTTCCGTCAACTTGCGCAGAATATCTGTTGTATGACAAAAGGGGATGTTTGCAAAAATCTTATACCTCTCAGCAGAAGGAAGCTGCCATTGCATAAAGTCCCGGTGATAAAGGTTCAGGTTTTCAACGCCCCTGAATTTTTCGAGAAGATGAACAGGCTGAAAATCATTCGCACCCTGCGCAGCGCCCACTATTCCATGATGTCCGTTCTGCGCATGTTAAATCGGCTGGATAGTGGCGAAATGAATATCCGGGAGGCTATCAATACGCCCGGCGAGGATGAAGACATCGTTTGCCCTGCCGACCGCTACATCAGCGCACTGAACATGGCTGAAAAAGATACGTTGGAAATGATGGATATTCTTGTTACAATGAAAAATGTCAATAAAAGGACAATATAAGGATTGTTTGGGGTTTTGCGCTATTGAATAGAACTTCTCGGTCAGATTTCCTCTACAATAGCTTAGGCAACAGGATTCAAGAATAAAACATATATAAAAATTGGAGATGAGTTTAATTAAGTTCAGAGCTTTTTATCTTTTGTACCCAGCTGCGATATTGTTGGCGGGAATTATCATTCATATTATCGGTCTTTTTAGCGCCCTGATCCGGCCTCTTACCTTGTGGTCTTTATGGGTGCATTTTTCCATGCTTCTGATAAACACTACAGCTCTCACGGGTTTGCTGTTAAAAAAACGCTGGGGTTATTATACCGCTCTGACAGTTATGGTTTTATTTGCATTAACCCAGGTTTCGCTTTTAGCAATACATTTTACCATAAATCCTAATCTGTCTTTTGAAGTTCAAAACGCTGCCTCCTTTATATTATGTTCTTTGGCAGCGTACTGTCTTTATGTGATTCGTGCCGATCAATGGTTATAGATGTCGGCTAATTCTCGTGATCAACTAAATTGGCGCTGACATAAGGCTGTCACTTCGCCAAGGTATACTATAAAATTGCCAGATTGAAAACCCATTTGAGGGAGATTTACTCCGTTCCCAGATATTGCCCTGCTATTTTCGCAGCATATTGTCTCATGATCTTTTGCAATTCAACGGGAGAAAGTATTTCCACGTCCCGGCCATAATGGAACAGCCATCTCCCTAGTATCGGCAAAGAATCCGTCAGCAGCATGATTTCCATTCTATCACCGAGATTCTTTTCTCCGACCAAACCCCATACGCACTTATTCTTGATGAGTTCGTAATTGCTGTCCTTTTTTAAACGTACTGTCACATTACATAGGTTTTTTGCTCCAACCATTTTTTTGATAACCGTTTCCAGGGGAGGATGCGTCTTTGAGAAGCTTTGGTCTGTTAGGGACAAGTTTTGAATGCGGTCGATACGAAAATCCCGATAAGCGTTTCGCAAATGGCAATAGGCAATTAAATACCAGTGATTTTCATAAAACCCCAGCGAAACAGGTTCAATTTTTCTTACGGTGGTCTGGTTTGCATAGGGAGAATAATAGTGAATCTCCATAATATTCTTTAGATAAAGAGCCGTTTGAATATCCGTTATAAAACTATTTTCCACGGGCATATTTTCGCCGGCCGTATCGAATACGCCTATTCTTTTTTCTATTTCCGCAACAAACTCCTTATCTTCATTTTCCAAAACCGCTCTTATTTTATAGAGCGCCGAATCAAAATTCCTTTTCGCTTTGGCGTCTGTGAACGCGCCCGCCAATTTTCCGGCCAACAGCAAAGCCCCGGCTTCTTCAGAAGTAAACCTCACCGGAGGCAGATGGTATCCCTCCACAAGATAATAGCCTACACCCGCTTCAGAGCCTAGCGGTATGCCGGCGGCTTCAAGCGCCCTGATATCCCGATATACGGTTCTGAGGCAAATATCGAATCGCTGGGCCAACTCTTTGGCCGTAACGATTTTTTTGGATTGAAGATGAATGAGCATAGCCGCTAGTCTGTCTACTCTATTCATATGGCGCCTCCCGGTGTCATTAATATACCAAATATAAGAAATTATAGCATAAAAGAAAGGCAAGATTCTAACCTGCTGACATAAGGCTGTCACCTCACCAAGGTATACTAATACCAAAAACACATCAGGGAGGTAAATTCATGCGACCAAAAGTTGTTATGCACACGCAAATAAGCTTGGATGGCTGCGTGCGCGGTTTTATTGACACGGGCGTCTATTACGCCGTTGCCAACCGCTTCCAGGCGGACATGGTGCTGTTTGGCAGCGAAACAGTTTATACTGCGGCTGAACATTATCCGCCCGAGACAGAAAAAGCGTTTAAGAAACCGGCGGACAGGCCGGATGACCAAAGGCTGATGTGGGTGGTGCCGGACAGCCGCGGAAAATTGCGGAACCTGCATGTTTTCAGGGATTCAGAGTATTGCAAGGACATTGTTGTTCTGGTATCCGCATCCACGCCCCCATCCTATCTGGAGTATCTGCGCGAGCGCAATTACGATTTTATTGCTGCCGGGGACGATCACGTGGATTACGCTCAAGCGCTCGAAGTCTTATATAGCCGATATAACTGCAGGATTATCAGAACAGACAGCGGTGGAGTCCTGACCAACGCGCTCATAGAACAGGGGCTTGTTGATGAAATCAGCTTGGTCGTGTCCCCTTGTTTGGTGGGAACGGGCGAACCGCACTTGTTCAGAAGTCTGTCGCTGCCAAACAGAATGCCGCTGGAGCTGATAAGCTGTGAGACGGTGGAAAAGCACCTCTCCCTGCTATATAAGGTCCTGAAGTAAAATATCTCTCCAGTAAGCCACCAGTCAACATGATGATGATACGCTATTTCCATAAAAAGATAAGGAGAAATAGCATGAGTTGTAATAATGAACCAAAATAGCGGCGAAAGACAATGGCCTTCCTGATTAGTCAGGGTGTTTCTTTATCGGTATGACCATTCCGGCAGCTCAATCGGCGGTTTTTACCTTAGTCCAGGAAAAAAACCGACCCCTCCATGCTGGGCAGGGTTTTCGGCCTAGTCAATGTGATGTTTACAGGCTTCATGCCGCTTGGCATGGCCATCTTCGGGCCGCTGGCCGACGTTGTCCGAATCCAGACCATGGTTATCGGATGTGCTGTTTTTATCATCCTTCTAGGACTGAGCGTCTTTCTATCTAGAGATTTTTACAATGAAGGCGTCGCGGCGTCATGGGCGGGAGAGGAAGATGATAATAGCATTCAATAATACTTCGTTACAGGAAGGATGTGATTGCTGTTCATTGTCAGCGTTTCATAATGAGCTTTTAAGCCCCCGTTTCTTTGGCTTCCTGTATTCCCTTTGCGGTAGCCGCCATGACGATTAAATCCGTTTCTTCCAATTCGTCAAGCCGACTGTCAAGCTGGCGACGACGCGTTGACTTTTTATTACCGGTATCCGGAAAAAAGAATTGGTCTACCGATATGTGAAACAAGGTGACAAGCTCATAGAAAACCTGAAAGCTCGGATGCTGTCCTTTATTTTCAATGGACATAAGATAACGGGGTGCAAGAGCTACTTCCTGCGCCAACCGTTCCCGTGTCCATCCTCTGCTTATCCGTGCTTCCTTTATGGCCTGCCCGAAAGCCTTAAAATCATAGAGTTCTTTCGCTTCTCGCATGGTATATCACCCTATATCATTCTACATTTCCTATTGCGAAAGCTAAACGAGCGCACATATTACTATATGTAGGATTATATTTCCTATAAGGTGATACCATTATTCACATTTACTCCCTTGTATCATTCGGACAGAAGAAGCATAATGATTACGGGGGTGTTCGCGTGAACTACATTACGACAAAAGAGGCCGCCGCCAAATGGGGCATTTCAGACCGGCGGGTATTGCAATACTGCCATGCGGGACGGATTGCCGAAGCTGAAAAAATGGGCAACACATGGCTGATTCCTAAAAACGCAGAGAAGCCTGCGGACGGCAGAACAAATCCGGAAAGAGCGATGAAAAAATGATAAATAAAATACTTATTATAGACGATGACAGGGATTTATGCGCGCTATTGAAAAAGAATTTAGAAACAGAGGGCTATCAGGTCAATGTTTGCCACGATGGGGAGACCGGCCTAACAGAAGCAATTGCCGTCACCTACCAGCTTATTGTTTTGGATATTATGCTGCCGAAGCGGAGCGGATTTGATGTTTTAACGGGTATCAGAAAGAGCAGTCATGTTCCTGTTTTGATGTTGACCGCTAAAGACAGCGAGGCGGACAAGGTATCCGGGTTGCGGATGGGGGCGGACGATTACATCACCAAGCCGTTCAGCAGCAGCGAGTTTTTAGCGCGTGCCGCCTCCCTTTTACGAAGGTATACGGTTTTTGCTTCTAACGGTGAGCAACAGAAGCAAATCATTGATATAGGCAAACTTCATATCGACCCGGCAAAGCGTGAGGTGTGTCGGGGCGGTACGGTGGTCGGCCTGACCGCCAAAGAGTTTGACCTGCTGTACTTTCTAGCCGAGAACCAGGGCAAAGTGTTTACAAAGAAACAGATTTACCGCGCCGTATGGAAGGACGAATACGCCTTTGACGACAACAATATCATGGTGCATATCCGGCGGCTGCGGAAAAAGATTGAGCCTGACCCTGATACCCCCGTTTATATATTGACGGTATGGGGCGTAGGCTATAAGCTTGGCGGTGAAAAAGGATGACGGCAGGTATCATCATCATGCTGCTTTTACTCTGTGCTGCTCAATTTATTTATATCCGCCATATAAAAAAACAAGAAAAGAATTGGCTTGATGTTTTGCGTGGCATTCGACACGGCGAACAGCAAAAATTATTTGCTAAAAATAGCGGTTTGATAGCGGATATTGGTTATGAATTGAATGGAATTATCGAAACAAATCAGGCGCAAATTTCTCAATTAAGAAAAACAGACGAAGCAAACAAGCAAATATTGACCAGCCTTTCCCATGATGTCCGGACTCCGCTGGCTTCGCTGCTTGGTTATTTGGAAGCCCTCGACAAAGGCATTTCGGACACGTCGGAGGAACGGGAATATATTGCGGTAGCCTATCGAAAGGCAAATGATCTGAAATCCTATGTCGATACGCTCTTTGAGTGGTTTAAGCTTAATTCAAACGAACAGAAACTTGAATTTGCCCCAGCCGACATCAATGAATTGACCCGAGAGATTATCATTGAATGGTTGCCCGTTCTCGATCAGGAGAAAGTTGCGCTTTCGGTCGATATTGGCGACAATGACATATCGGCCTCCATTGACCCTACGGCATACAGCCGCATTATCAATAACCTCATTCAGAATGCGGTCAAGCATGGGCATTGCACCAAGCTTGCCATTTCCATAAAGCGTCATTTTGATACCGCGCTCATTACGGTAGCTAATAATGGACAGACCATTCCCGCTGAACAGTTGCCCCATATCTTTGAACGCTTGTATAAAGGAGACGATGCCCGTTCTGACAAGGGAAGCGGCCTGGGACTTGCCATCACCAAAGAACTGGTTGCCGCGCTACACGGCACAATATCCGTTTCCAGCGCCCAAGATGCGAGTACGGAATTTTCAATTTCTTTGCCGGTCTTGAAGTAAGAAAAAAGTAAGGCTCGCGCAAGCTGTATGTCAGATTTGCTTGGTAAACTGTATATCAGGAAAGGGGCGTATCAATGAGCCGTTATTTGATTGAAACAATCGGTCTGACAAAGCGGTTTGGCGAACAGCTTGGCGTAGATAATTTAGAGTTGCATGTTCCGCAAGGAAAAATCTATGGGCTTCTTGGCAGAAACGGCGCTGGAAAAACAACCACCATGCGTATGCTGCTTGACCTTGTTAAGCCAACGAGCGGGCGTATTTTCCTATTCGGAAACGACTACAAAGAGCAGCGGGAAAAAACTTATCGAAAAATAGGATCAATCGTAGAAACCCCCGGTTTTTATGGTAACCTGACCGGCGGAGAAAATCTGCGAATCCTCGCCCGGTTGCGGGGACAGCATCGCAAGGATAGTATAGACCATGCCCTGAAGGTTGTCGGCCTTGACACGGAGCCCAAGAAAGTATTTGCAAATTATTCTTTGGGCATGAAGCAGCGCTTAGGAATCGCCGCCGCTATTATGCACGAGCCGGAACTGTTGATTTTAGACGAGCCCATCAACGGACTGGACCCCATCGGCATCCATGAAATCCGTAATTTCCTGCTGACACTCAGCCGGGAAAAGGGCACGACAATATTCCTTTCCAGCCATGTTCTGAGCGAAATTGAACAGTTGGCTGATGTCATCGGGGTTATGCACGAAGGTCATTTGATTGAAGAAGCGGACATGGCGGAGCTGCATAGAAGGAATCGTCGGTATGTGGAATTCGTAGTGTCTAATGAAAACACTGCGGCCTTATTGCTGGAAAAACATTTTGGAACCGAGGATTATACCGTCTGTGAAAATAAAACGCTACGCTTATATGAATGCCTTGACAAACGCGGAGAAATTAACCGCTGTTTTGTGGAAAACGGACTGCTTGTAACGAAGGTCAATGTCAGCGAAGAAAAATTGGAGGATTATTTTGCGGGATTAATTGGAGGTGGCTCAATTGGGTAATTTGTTTTACTGCGAGCTTCTGAAACTTAAACGGTCCAAAATCCTGCTGATTAGTTTTTTGGGCGCAATGGTGACTCCTGTCATGATGATCGTTGACGGAATCAAGGTGCACTACACTGACCCGGGTAAAATTATAACGCTGGAACAAATGTATGACAGTTGCTCACTATATACTATGCTGCTGTTTGGTTTGATTGTCTATGTGGTATTTGCGGCCTATCTGTTCAGCCGTGAACATACGGAACATACACTGAAGACGATCCTCACCATTCCTGTTTCTAAGTTCTCGTTTATCATCAGCAAGTATGTGCTGCTCCTTATTTGGATCATTGTACTGACATTGATTTCATGGGCCGGTATATCCATTCTTTCCGCTGCTTACAGCGCTTTTTTTCCGATCGCGGGATTCAGTGTTGGGATTGCCGCAAAATATCTGGGCGAAATGTTATTTGGCGGTATAATGATGTTCCTGACAATAACACCGTTCGTTTTTTTGGCATTGTGGACAAAGGGGCTGGTTGTTCCGGTTATAGCAGCTGCCGCAATCGTTATGGGAAATGTAGCCTTGTATAATGAAGCGTTGGGAGCACTATATCCCTGGACGGCTTCGTGCCTGCTGGTAAAAGGCGGAACAGCAGAGACCGGATATCCCCTATCCCTTGTTACAGGCTTGATTGGATTGGTTTCCATGCTTGGTTTTATGGCTAGCGTGATTTATTTTGCGAAGGAGGATATCAAGTAATGGAAATTGATCTGATTGAAATTTTAAAAGTAATCCTACTTGGCTTTGTTGAAGGGATTACGGAATGGCTTCCTATCAGCAGTACCGGACATATGCTTCTTGTGGATAATTTTATTACGCTGAACATGAGCGCGGCGTTCAAGGAAATGTTTTTCATAGTCATCCAGCTTGGCGCGATCCTAGCAGTCGTAGTGATGTTTTGGAACAAAATGTTTCCGTTCCGGTTCAAGGATAAATCACAGCCCGCTATTAAAAAAGAAACCATCTCCCTTTGGCTCAAAGTGGTCGTTGCTTGCCTACCGGGATCTGTTGTGACCCTGCTCTTTGATGACTACATTGAGACGCATTTGCACACGCCCGTTGTGATCACTGCGGCCTTGATTTTTTACGGCATCGCATTTATTCTAATCGAGAATTGGAACCAAAAACGGGTGCCCCGTGTAAATGAGCTATCAGACATTACTTACCAAACCGCTCTCATGATTGGTTTGTTCCAGGTGCTGTCCATCGTACCAGGTACATCGCGTTCGGGAGCTACGATCATTGGCGCGCTACTGATCGGCGTATCGAGAATTGCGGCGGCAGAATTTACCTTCTTCCTTGCTGTACCGGTCATGTTTGGCCTGAGCGCAATCAAAATGTTGAAGTTCGGCTTTTCTATTACAAATGCAGAATTGCTTGTTCTGAGCATTGGCATGACGGTAGCATTCGCGGTATCTGTGATTGTAATAAAGTTTCTGATGAACTACATTAAAAAACATGATTTCAAGGTGTTTGGCTGGTATAGAATTGCGTTTGGTATTGTTGTTTTGCTGATATTTGCAGGCAAGTAGGAATATGGAGTTTCATGATATATTTATTAACCGTCCAACGGAAATAAAAAAAACCGTTGTTTCGGCGGCAGCATTGTTATGCTCAAACAGAATATGATTAGCCAAACGGCGGTTCAAACAATCAAAGCCGCCGTTTTCTTTTTCAAAAAATAGGATTTCGGAGAGTGTGATAAAGTCGCCATTTTTTAGGACACGGCGGTACAAGGAGGATACCGCCGTGTTTCTTTGCTTACGATATAAGTTGATGCCTTTTGTCTTGTCAAAAAAAGATTTTATGCGTTATGGGACTATTGCGGTTATCAAGTTACCTACACACATCACATATTAAGATATATAAACTTCCGCGCCCGATTGGTTTTTATCCAGTCGGGCTTTTTTGCATTTCACGGCAAATTGTTTTTCACTTCTTGCCGTTTAATTTGCCAAAATTTTCATCCTGACCGTAGTAGTGGCGAAAGGGGAAGCCATCACCCGCCTTTGCGGACGCGAAGGGAGGTGAGAACATGAAGCCTCATTCCCACGAACAACATAAGCGGCACACCTTTGACAGCTTTTGCAAAAAAGTATTGAAGCACGAAGCCCGTGATTATTACGACGAGCTGAAAAGACGCAGAGAGCGGGAAATATCTTTGGACGAGCTGTCCGAAAAGGAATTGGAGCAGTTGACCGTCATGGATGAATATTTCAAGGATCTATACAGCTTTAACGTGCTGGGCTATGACATTTCCGTGTCGGATGAGCGCATAAGCGAGGCCTTGAACGCTTTGCCGACGGACAGGGAAATCGGGGAACTTTTGAACCTTGTCCGGCGCACCGTTGCCTATCGTCGGACAAGCACTTTGCGGGAATTAAAAAAATTCATGGAGGGAAAAGCGGATGAATAGCACACGAAACGCCAAAACCGGTAACACCGGTTTGCTTCCTTTCCCCGTCATTACGGCTGCGGCTGGCGGCGACATCAACGCTATCAACACCGTTCTAAAGCATTATGAAGGGTATATTGCCGCGTTGTCCATCAGGCGGCTTTACGACAAAAGCGGCAACCCCCATCTCTGTGTTGACTCTGAATTGCGCCGCAGATTGGAAACCAAGCTCATAACCAAAATCCTGGTTTTCAGGGTAGCTTAACCAGAGCCTGTCACGGGAGCGCGCTCCCCTTTCCGCGCTTCCCACGGCGGGCTTTTTGCGCTTGCCGTTCTGCAAAAGCACAGCGATAGTCAATGTGCTTTTGCAGGCTGACAAACGCCTTTCGTTCTTTGAAAAAGAAAGCGCGGCAAAACACCGCGCCGCATAGGGCAAATCGGATACTTTCGGTCTATGCCGAGCCGGACGGCGGGTGCGCCACGACTTCCCCAAGGGAACGAGCGATCACCACCCAAGCCGCAAAATGAGCGTGGCAGCTTGTGGGGCGACGACGCATAGGACGGTACAATGATACTTCCGTCCAGCCACAGTCCGAGCGTTAAAAGCGTCGCAGGCAATGGGGATGGCCCGTCAGTATGGGGGGAGGTGAAATTCCTATGAGGACAGTTTGCCGCCGTCCATCCGATAAGTCTGTGAAACGATGGAACCGAAATAAAAACGCAGGTCAGGGGCGCGCCCGTCTGATCGAGCGTATATGCGCGCTCAATCATGACGTGCCCCTGCTGCCTGCATTTAATTTCCGAACCGAAAGGGGCTGATACCTTGCTGAAAAGCAATGAAGCATATAAGTTGATCTTTCTGGATTATCCGGATGTGGTCAGTGTGGAGCAAATGTGTGAAATGCTGGGCGGTATCAGCATGAAAACCGGATACCGCCTTTTGCGGCAAAATCAGATCAAGCACTTTAAGATAGGCAGAACTTATAAAATCCCCAAGCTTCATATTTTCGAATACCTGG
>ENA-UOOE01003368-UOOE01003368.1-fermentation-metagenome-genome-assembly--contig:-NODE-3368-length-10187-cov-8.176964_pt1 | contig 10187 bp, 11 predicted proteins | sample MGYA00245776_ERZ724021 | MGnify/ENA primary metagenome ERZ724021 (study PRJEB28704, sample SAMN03018321) | fermentation metagenome | biome: anthropogenic terrestrial biome; feature: soil; material...
GCTTTTCCTGGTTTTGTTAATCTGATTTTTTTATTACAAAGTGTTTAAAACCCGACCCGCAGAGACTTTCCCTATAATAGAGGTGTGTCCCCCTTCCTTTAAAGAGGTGTGTCCCCGTACCTTACATGGTGTGTCCCCTTACATATATATGCAGCTTAGCAAATTTAAGAAATTAAAAAATAATTAAAGAGTAAATTCTTGTACATAAAGTTAATGTGGTATATAATATCTATAGTAAAAATGACTGGAACTAAAAGAAGGTATACAATGGATAATAGTATAAATACAAAAGTAGTAAAAGTTGACCCTGAAAATATAGATTATAATATTATTAAGGAAGCTGCGGATATTATAAACAAGGGAGGAATTGTTGTTTTCCCGACAGAGACAGTTTATGGAATCGGTGCGGATGCGTTAAATGAAGATGCTGTTGATAAAATATTTGAGGCAAAAGGAAGACCCCAGGATAACCCTTTAATAGTTCATATTGCTGAAATTGAGGAAATCTATGACTTAATACGCGAAGTGCCGGAAAATGCAAAATTATTGGCTGAAAAATTCTGGCCGGGACCTCTTACTATGATTTTATATAAAAAGGATATATTATCGGATAAAATAACAGCAGGATTAAATACAGCGGCAATTAGGCTTCCTGTAAATAAAATTGCACTTGCATTAATAAGGGAAAGCAAAAAACCGATTGCAGCACCCAGTGCCAATACATCAGGAAAACCAAGCCCGACGGAAGTTTCTCATGTAATAGAGGATTTGATGGGAAAGGTGGATATGATTATTGACGGGGGAAGTACTTATATAGGTATTGAATCAACGGTAGTGGACATGACAGGTTCCGTTCCGATGATTTTAAGACCCGGAGGAGTTACCGGGGAGGATATAGCAAATGTTCTGGGAGAGTGTGAATATGACCCTGCAATAATAAAAAGCGGAGAAAAGATTGTACCTAAATCACCGGGGCAGAAATACAGGCATTATTCACCAAAAGCAAAGGTGATATTATATAAGGGAGATACGGAAAAAGTCGTAAAAAAGATAAATGAAGACTATGATAAATTTGTATCTCAAGGATTTCATACAGGAATAATGTCAACTGTTCAAACTGAGGAATTCTATAAAGGAAAAACAACTATTTGTATGGGAGACAGAACAAAACTGCTTTCAATTTCGTCAAACTTATTTAAGAGTTTAAGAGATTTCGACCATATGGGAACAGATATAATACTGTCGGAGTCTGTTGATGAAAAAGGTCTCGGTAAGGCAATATTAAACAGGCTTGGCAAGGCAGCCAGCGAAACAATTGAGGTGGTGTGAACCGCTTTTGAATTTGTGCCTGAGCTAATGCGAAAGGAATGTTGTTAATATGAATATTTTGTTTGTTTGCACCGGAAATACCTGCAGAAGCCCAATGGCAGAGGGTATATTTAAGGATATGCTTAAAAGATACAATAAAGTTGACATAAATGTTTCTTCTGCCGGTATCAGTGTTTTCCCCGGAGAGCATGCCAATGAAAAAGCAATAAAAGCTTTAAAAGAAAAAGGAATCGATATAACAGAACACAGAGCCAGGCAACTGTCCGATGAAATAACAAAAGCAGATATAGTTTTAGCAATGACTTCAGCTCACGAAGCAGTTATAAAAGATTATTTCATAAGTAATTTGGAAAATCCCCCCAAGGTTTTTACTTTAAAAGAGTTCGCTGCAAAAATCAGCGCAGAGAAACTTTTAATTAAGGATATTGATGACCCTTATGGCAAAGATTATAATTTTTATAAAAAAATCAGGGATGAAATTGAAATAGAGTTAAACAAAATATTAAAAAACATAGATAATCCGGAGGAAATAATATGAAGATAGTGTTGGCAAGTGATCATGGAGGATTTGAATTAAAGGAAGCAATAAAGGAACATTTAATAAATAAGGGTTATGATTTAAATGATATCGGTGTTTATGACACAAAATCCGTTGATTATCCTGATTACGGAAAGAAGGCCGCCTTGATGGTAGCTAATAATGAGGCTGAAAAGGGAATAATCGTGTGCGGAACGGGAATAGGAATTTCAATTGCCGCAAATAAAGTTAAAGGAATAAGATGTGCATTGTGTACCAATGAATATATGGCAAGAATGTCAAGAATGCACAACAACGCTAATATGCTTGCTCTTGGCGGCAGAGTTACCGGTGTCGGTGTTGCGATTGAAATGGTAGATGCGTGGCTTTCAACCGAATTTGAAGGTGGAAGACATGAAAACAGAGTAAACAAAATAATGGATATAGAAATTTAAAAAAAAGAGGAAAAATAATGACTGAAAATTTAATTGCTTTTATTTCTGCTGTTATTATATCATTCGTAATGACTCCGCTGGCAAGAAGGCTTGCAATAAGGGTGGGGGCATTGGATGTTCCTAAGGAAACAAGAAAAATTCACATTAAGCCGATGCCTTATTTCGGCGGACTTGCCATATATGTGGCAATAATTGCCTGCATGTTTGTTTACATGCCTCATAATTCTACCAATTATCATATTATGGCAGGTGCAACGGTAATTATGCTTACAGGAGTTGTTGATGATATGTATGGCATGCCTGCAAGAATAAAACTTATTATACAGATTTTAGCGGCATTAATAGCAATAAGAGGCGGCGTACAGATACATTTTATAACAAATCCCCTTTCGGAAACAGGTATGAGCTATTTATTTACATGGCTTTCATTTGTTATAACATTATTATGGATAGTGGGTATAACCAATACAATAAATTTGATAGACGGTCTTGATGGACTTGCCTCAGGGGTTGCCAGCATAGCAGCTACTACCCTTCTTTTTACGGCAGCAAGATTGGGACATGATTTCATCGTGATGCAATGTGCAATTATTGCAGGTGCTTCCCTCGGATTTTTGCCTTTTAATTTTAATCCGGCAAAAATATTCATGGGAGATACAGGGTCGCTGTTATTAGGGTACATGCTTGCTGTCACATCGGTTTCAGGTATGGTTAAAAGTGTTGCGGCCGTTGCATTGGCTGTTCCTGTATTTGCACTGGGATTGCCTATACTTGATACTGCATTTGCAATAATCAGAAGATATATAAACAAAAAACCGATAATGCAAGCCGACAAGGAACACCTTCATCATAAGCTTATGAAGTTTGGGCTTAATCAGAGACAGACAGTTTTAGTAATGTATTTCATAAGTATGCTTTTGGGAATTGTTGCGGTAATAATTGCAGACACAGACCCCTTCATCGGGCTGACAGTTGCTACAATAGTTGTAATAGTTGCATTTTTATCTGCGAAAAAAGCAGGATTTTTCATAAGAAAAGAACAATAGTAAAAGTACCGATGAATATTGAATAATAAACAATGGTTGAATTTAGGCTTTGCCCGAGTCAGGATAATGACAAATCGGAAATTAACTTTGTCATTTTATTGATTAGGCTGTGCTTAAATTCTGTTATTAATAGGAGGAAATATGGATAAGATTAAGGTTTTGGTAGTATTCGGCACCCGTCCGGAGGCAGTGAAAATGGCTCCCATCGTGAAGGCTCTGAAAAGAAACCGGGAACATTTCATATCAAAAATATGTGTAACTGCACAGCATAGGGATATGTTAGACCAAGTGCTGAGAATTTTCGGTATTGAGCCGGACTATGACTTAAATATTTTTGAGAGCGGTCAAACACTTACACAAATAACATGCAGAGCATTAACAGGTTTAGAAGAAGTAATAGAAGATTTCAGACCGGATTTAATTTTGGTGCAGGGAGATACCACCACTGTATTTTCAGGCGCTTTAGCTGCTTTTTATCATCAGGTAAAAATAGGTCATGTGGAAGCAGGACTTAGAAGCGGCAATTTATATTCCCCATATCCTGAGGAAGCCAACAGGATGATGACGGGAGTGGTGACTGATTTTCATTTTGCTCCGACAGCAAGAAATAAGGATAATTTGATGAAAGAAAATTATCCTGAGGATAAGATTTACATAACAGGAAATACAGTGATAGATGCTTTAAAATATGTAATTAAAGAGGATTATAAATTTGACATGGATTTATTAAATCAACTGGATTTTGACAAAAAAAGAGTTGTTTTAATGGAGTGTCACAGAAGAGAAAATATCGGCGCACCTATGGAAAATATTTTTTCTGCTGTAAATGATATTATAGAAAAATATAAGGATACAGAGTTGGTTTTTCCTATGCATTTAAATCCAAAGGTACGGGAAATTGCTTATAAAATTTTTAAAGATAAAGATAGGGTTCATCTTATTGAGCCCTTGGACTATGAGCCGATGGCAAATCTTATGTCAAAGGTGCATTTGATAGTTACCGATTCAGGAGGACTTCAAGAAGAAGGACCGACTTTTGGTAAACCTGTATTGGTTGTTAGAAGAGAAACTGAGAGACCGGAAGGAATCGAAGCAGGAACTGCTAAATTATTAGGTACAGAATATGCTAATATTTATAACAGTTTAGATTTGCTATTATCAAATGAAGAAGAATATGAGAAGATGGCTAAAGCCGTCAATCCTTACGGAGACGGAAAAGCTGCGGAATATATTATAGAAGCCATAAAAGACAATTGGAAGTAACGTGTCGGGGGGACGACGTGTCGGGGGGACGACGTGTCGGGGGGACGACGTGTCGGGGGGACGGGGTTGTTGTCACATTGATGACAGCAACCCCGTCCCCTTGTCAGTCCGTCCCCTTGTCACGTCCCCTTGTCACGTCCCCTTGTCAGTAATTTTTGATTTTATGCAATTGTTTTTTCCAAAAAAATATTGACAAAGAATAAATATTGTATTATACTTCGAATATCAAAATATTTGATTTTAAATTAATACATAAATCAAAATGATATATGTAATCAGGAGGCAATAATGATTTTAGAAAAGGTTAAAGAAATTTTAATTGAGGAATTAGATGTTGAGGAAGATAGCATTACTTTAGAAAGCAAAATAAAAGATGATTTGGGAGCCGATTCATTGGATTTATTCGAACTTATAAGCAAAATTGAAGATGAGTTGGATGTAACAATTGAAGAAGATGATTATGGCAAGCTAATAACAGTTGGAGATATAGTAAATTACCTGACAGAAAAAGATAATCAATAAAACATTTGACGCCGTTAAGGCGTTTTCTGTTAATTAAAAGGAGAGCTATGATTTATACTAAAATATGTGAGATGCTTAATATAAAATATCCGATTTTTCAGGGCGGTATGGCGCAAATATCAGATGCAGGATTAGCGGCAGCCGTGTCTGAAGCAGGAGGGCTTGGTGTTATAGCATCCGGCAATAATTCGCCTGAATCAGTAAAAGCAGAAATACATAAGATCAGAAAATTGACGGATAAATCATTCGGGGTTAATGTAATGCTTTTAAGTCCTTATGCAAAGGAAATAAGCGAATTATTGATAGAAGAAAAAGTACCCGTAATAATTACCGGGGCAGGAAACCCGGGTAAGTATATTAAAATATGGAAGGAAGCGGGAATCAAGGTTATACCTGTTGTTCCGTCCGTAGCTTTTGCAAAGCATCTTGAAAAGGCAGGGGTTGATGCAATAATTTGTGAAGGGACAGAGGCAGGAGGACATGTAGGAGAGTTAACAACCATGTGTATTACACCACAGGTAGCGGATGTGGTTAATATTCCCGTAATAGCTGCGGGAGGAATAGGTGACGGAAGAGGAATCGCAGCTGCATTTAGTTTGGGAGCCCAGGGAGTTCAGGTTGGAACAAGATTTCTTTTAGCAAAGGAATGCAGTGTTCATCAAAATTACAAAGATAAAGTAAAGAAAGCAAGTGATACGGATACTGCCGTAACAGGAAGAAAGACGGGTCATCCCGTAAGAGTATTAAAAAACAGACTTGTTACTAAATTTAAGGAATTGGAAAAAAACAATGCAACTTTAGAAGAAATGGAGGCATTGGGAAGAGGCAGGCTTTACAAAGCTGCTGTTGAAGGTGATGTGGATTACGGCTCAGTAATGTCCGGTCAAATTGCAGGCTTGGTCAATAAGGAGCAAAGAAGCAAGGAAATAATCACCGAAATGTTTGAAGAAGCAGAAAAAATTATGGAAAATTTAAAATTTATTGCAGGAGGCAGCAATGAATAAGACAGCTTTTGTTTTTCCCGGACAGGGAGCTCAATATGCGGGAATGGGAAGAGAATTTTATGACAATTTTAAAGAAAGCAAAGAAATATTTCAAAGGGCTGACGAGGCTTTGGGATTTGATATAACTAAGCTTTGCTTTGAAGGACCCGATGAAGATTTAAGTATTACAAAGATAACTCAACCGGCACTTTTAACGGTGTGCATTGCGATGTATGAAGTATTAAAGAAAACTCAAAAGGATACTGTTTTAATGGGAGGACTGAGCCTTGGTGAGTATTCAGCTTTGACTGCAGCAGGTGCCATGGATTTTGAAACGGCTGTAAAATTAGTATATAAGAGAGGGAGCTATATGCAAAGTACTGTCCCATTGGGGGAAGGCGGAATGTTAGCCCTACTTGGCTGTACCGATGAGGATGCAATTGCATTCTGCAGGAATATAACCGGCAGGTATGGTTTGCTGGAACCTGCAAACTTTAACTGCCCGGGACAAATAGTTGCCGGAGGTAAAAGCAGTGCAATTGATAATGCGCTGGATAAAGCGTCGCAGTTTAATATTAAAAGAGCTGTAAAATTACAGGTAAGCGCACCCTTTCACACTTCAATGCTTAAACCTGCGGGAGACAGACTAAAAGAGGAGCTAATCAAAATAAAATTCAAGAAGCCTGATAATAAGGTTATATCAAATGTTGACACCGCATACTACGAAACAAATGAAATGATTGCGGAAAAGCTCGAAAAACAAGTATACAATCCTGTCAGATGGGAGGCATGCGTAAGAAAAATGATTGCGGATGGAGTAAGTACATTTGTTGAAATAGGACCGGGAAAGACACTTTCAGGTTTTATTAAAAAAATCGATAAGAATGTTAAAACAATAAATATTGAAAATATTCAGGGATTAAATTCATATCTGCAATTTGCAGGAGTTTAAAACAAAGTCAGGAAGGGAAAATATGAAAACTGCCATTATTACGGGAGCTTCAAAGGGAATAGGCGCTGTAATAGCAAAAAGGCTAAATGAATTAAATTACAATTTAGTTTTAAATTACAGAAGCAGCACATCTTCCATGGAAGAACTGATAAATGATTTAACCAACAAAGAAACTAAAAATATAATTGTAAAATGCGATATATCCAATTATGAGGATGCTAAAAAACTTGTTGACGAAGCTTACAGCAATTTTGGCTCAGTGGATGTGCTTATTAATAATGCAGGAATTACAAAGGATAATATACTTCCTTTGATGACGGAAGAGGAATTTGATCAGGTTATTGATACAAATCTTAAGGGTACCTTTAACTGCTGCAAGCATATTGCAAGAAGAATGATTAAGCAGAAACAAGGAAGAATTATCAACATATCATCGGTGGTAGGTCTTGCCGGCAATGCCGGACAGGTTAATTATTCGGCTTCAAAGGCAGGAGTAATAGGTATGACCAAGTCCATGGCAAGAGAATTAGGCAAAAAAAATATTTTGGTAAATGCCGTAGCACCGGGGTTTATTAAGACTGAAATGACGGATAAAATTCCGGAGGATTTAAAGGCGGAAATGATGAGGAATATTCCGCTTCAGAGATTAGGTCAGCCTTCCGATATTGCTGATTGTGTTGAATTCTTAATTTCAGACAAAGCATCATATATAACAGGGCAGGTTATCTCCGTCAACGGCGGATATTATATGTAGATGCCCTAACCCCATTTTTCTGAGTGTTTTTTCAGAAAAATGGTTGGTAGGTCATTCGCAACAAATTCCCAATTTATGCGACGTAAGGAGCAAATAAATTGGTGAATGAGACTGCGAGATGCCCTAACCCCATTTTTCTGAGTGTTTTTTCAGAAAAATGGTTGGTAGGTCATTCGCAACAAATTCCCAATTTATGCGACGTAAGGAGCAAATAAATTGGTGAATGAGACTGCGAGACCCTGCGAGGGACCGCGAACAAGAATAGTAGATTAGGAGAGAAAAATGAAAAGAAGAGTTGTAATAACAGGAATGGGAGTAGTAAGTCCCATTGGTTCGGGAGATTTATTTTGGGAAAATGTAAAAAAGGGAGTCTGTGGAATAGATTTTATAGAATCGTTTGACACAACAGATTTCAGTGTAAAAATAGCGGCCGAAATAAAGGATTTTGATCCTACGGAATACATGGACAAAAAAGAATCCAAAAGAATGGACAGATACAGCCAGTTTGCTCTTGCGGCAGCAGACATTGCGGTTAAGGATTCAGGCTTAAATACTGAAAAGGTAGATTCTGACAGGTTCGGATGCATTGTTGGAAGCGCTGTGGGAGGAATCCACACTATTGAAGAGGAACATGCGAAGCTTTTGGCAAAGGGTCCCGGTAAGGTTTCTACATTCTTTATACCGATGATGCTTTCCAATATGGCATCAGGATTGATTGCCGTAAAATATCATGCCAAGGCTGTCAATATAAGCACCGTAACAGCTTGTGCAACCGGTGCCAATGCGATAGGCGAATCATACAAGAGAATTCAGGATGGTATTTGCGATGTTATGATTGCGGGAGGTGCGGAAGCAGCAATAACACCGTGCTCTATTGCCGGGTTTACGGCACTTACTACATTATCAGCAACTACTGACATAAACAGAGCATCGATACCCTTTGACAAGGACAGACATGGATTTGTAATGGGAGAAGGTGCAGGGGTAATGGTTCTTGAGGATTATGAGCATGCAGTAAAAAGAGGTGCGAAAATATATGCTGAAATTGCAGGATATGGAGCAACCTGTGATGCTTATCATATGACAAGTCCCGATCCGAGTTCGGAAGGTGCGTCCAAATCAATGTTAAATGCTATCAATGACGCGGGAATTGAGCCAAAGGATGTAACATATATCAATGCACACGGCACAAGTACATTGTATAATGACAAGTTTGAAACTCAGGCAATTAAGAATATATTCAGGGAAGAATCAAAAAATATTTTTGTAAGCTCAACAAAATCCATGACGGGGCATCTGCTTGGAGCCGCAGGAGCCGTTGAAGCGATAATTTGCGCTAAAGCGATAGAGGATTCATTTATTCCTGCCACTATTAATCATGTGGAAACAGATCCGGAATTAGATTTGAACTTTGTGCCCAATGTAGGAATTTCAAAAGTATTTGACTATGCTTTATCAAATGCTTTCGGATTTGGAGGGCATAATTCTTCATTGGTTTTAAAAAAATTCAAAGGTTAAAATTATGATTTACAATATAAATGATATACAAAATATAATTCCCCACAGGTATCCAATGCTGTTAATCGATAAAATAATTGAGCTTCAGGCAGGGCAAAAGGCTGTAGGTATAAAAAACTTAACAATGAATGAACAGTTTTTCCAGGGACACTTTCCGGGAAATCCTGTAATGCCGGGTGTCTTAATTATTGAAGCTTTAGCCCAGACAGGAGCTGTTGCCATATTGTCGCTGGAAAAGTTTAAAAATAAAACAGTATATTTTGGGGGAATACAAAGTGCGAAATTTAAAAGAAAAGTAGTTCCGGGAGACACATTGAAGCTAATTACTGAAATAACAAAAATGAAATCAACCTTTGGAATTGGTTCTGCAATTGCTTATGTTGATGATGAAATTGCTTGTGAAGCTACACTTATATTTGCAGTGGAATAAATAGCGTAATAAGTATAAATATCTTATAATAAGTGAATATTTTGGTTAAAATAACTTTTATCATTATAATTGATAAAAGTTTATTTATTATGTCAAATGTTACACATGTAAACATAAAAATGTTAAATTAAGAACAATTATAATGTTTAATTTTTTCATTATTACTTTTAAAATTAAAATAAGAAAATACGTTTCTTTTAGTATTTTTATAAAGGGACATGTCTGAGGAATAAATATTTTACGCAATAAAAATGATTGAAACCATCGAAAAACTGATGAAATATGATAAAATAGAATAAAAAAGTTTACGCAAAGGAAGGTTTTATCATGAGTAATCGACTGACAAGGATGAAAAAGAAAATGTTAAGGGAAAAGGACAAAGGTATAGTAGATTTTGCAAAAATACAATATCACTTTT
>ENA-UOOE01003370-UOOE01003370.1-fermentation-metagenome-genome-assembly--contig:-NODE-3370-length-10186-cov-4.385056_pt1 | contig 10186 bp, 6 predicted proteins | sample MGYA00245776_ERZ724021 | MGnify/ENA primary metagenome ERZ724021 (study PRJEB28704, sample SAMN03018321) | fermentation metagenome | biome: anthropogenic terrestrial biome; feature: soil; material...
TAATGGACATGCGGCCCAGATAACTGTTCTGTTGATCCAGAGAGGTCAGCCTTGGACAGGAATATTCTGCTGCAGGGAACTGATCACAGCTGACAACAGAGATATCTTCCGGTACGCGCAGTCCTTCGTCCATAATTGCCCGAATCGCTCCCTGCGCTACAGCATCATTGATACACAGGACTGCGGTGGGGGAAACTTTTGTCTGCTTCAGCAGTTTTAACATGGCTTGATAACCGTCCGGCGCATAGAAATTGCTTAAAGAAATCATGGAAGGATGAAGAGGCACCTCTAATCCTTTCAGCGTTTGTTTATAGGTATTTACTCTGGCAGTGGTGATGCGAATTCCTTTTTCGCCTCCTACAAAGCCTATTTTGCGTCGCCCCAGCGCCAGCAGATGATGTATCAGGGCAGATACACCGCCGCTTAGGTTTCGGTTTACGAAGATACAATGGCAGTCCGGAATGCGTTGCCCCAAAACCACTACCGGAATCTGCCTGCCCATGTGGTCCAGGGCTTCCCTATAGGAATCGGAAACCTGATCACGGTCGATTTCACCGCCCAGTATCAAAACTCCGTCTACTTTTTTATCCAGCATCATCTGGAAATAGGTGTTTTCCGGTATGGCGTCGGAAACACCATGGGAAGATCCACCGTAAAAAGTGTTGCAAAGGATAATGGAATATCCGAAATTCACCGCATAACGCTGTATTTCCAAATACAACTCACTGTAATAGGGATTTGTAATATCCGAAACGATCACTCCAAGCGTCTGGGTATGGTTGTTCATCATGGCACGTGCTACAGAGCTTGGTGAAAAATGATACTTCTCAATGATATCCGTTACATGGGCCTTTGTCTTTGCGGATACATTGGGACTGTTATTCAGTACGCGGGATATTGTGGACACGGACATTCCGCTTAATCTTGCAATATCATAAATAGTAAGTTTTTTCGGACGATCTGTCATGGGAAGGCCTCTCTTCCATCAATTATAGTATGATACAGGATTCTATTTTCAGGTTACAATGGCCTTTGCCCCTATTCCATAATAGTACAAATAGCCGCTTTCTTGAATCCCTTGTTATGGGAAAGCCTCTTTCCTATTATATAATATACGGAATAAAAGGACAATTTAGCTATGAAACCACTATCAAATCTATTGGAGCCTTAATAGATGTCAGGGCCGGGCAAAGGCGCAAAACTTCTATATTTTTACTAAATTATAACAAAAGTCAGTATATAAGTCAATCGAAAAGTTCTTTATCTGCACTGATTTCAAATTTGTTCATGCTGTTGTGGATGTTTACAGCATGAACATGGTATCGATACCAAAAATACAAAAACAGGAGCGACCAAAATCAATAAGTGAAGAAGATAAAAGCACTACTTTAAATTGATTTTAAAAAATATTGACAATGTATATACCTTGGTTTATAATAATCTTACCAAGATATATAGATTTTATTAGCAAGGCCAGGAAAAAGCTCATATTTTTTGCATTAGATTGGTACCGGTACCAAAGCAAAGGACAACAGAGGAGGAATAGTCAAAATGGAGAAGCCAGAAGGGGAGAGTGTTAAGTTATGAAAAAGGATTCTGCACCGCGGAAAAAAAGTTTGTTCAGACGACAGGGCTTGCTGCAAACTTTTGCCTTGCTGGGGATGCTATATCTGCTGATTTTTACTTTTCTGCCTATGGTTGGGATTGTTATGGCGTTTAAGGATTATACCATTGATCAGAAAGCAGTTGAAATGTTCAGCAGTAAATGGGCAGGCCTTCGGTATTTCAGAGAATTTGTTCATGATATCAACTTTTATCCAATTGTTCGAAACACAATTGTACTCAGCGTTTTAAAGCTGTTGTTTTCCTTTCCGATGCCCATTCTGTTTGCGATTCTTATTAATGAAGTGAGGAACCAACCGTTTAAGAGGATTGCCCAGACGGTTTCCTATTTGCCTCACTTTATCTCCTGGGTCATCATCGCAGGCCTTGCCATCAGTTTTTTCTCCTCCAACGGAGTCGTAAACACCTTGCTGATGCGATTGGGACTGATTCATACTCCCGTTCCCTATCTTACGAGCTCAGGGAATTACTGGCCGCTGGCTGTGTTCCTGGATGTATGGAAAGATATGGGGTGGTGGGCGATTATATTTCTTGCAGCTATTACAGGTATAGATCCAACATTATACAGTGCGGCAGAATTAGACGGAGCAGGAAGACTGCGTAAAATATGGAACATTACACTCCCTTCTATTCGAGGCACCGTTACCGTGGTCCTGATTCTCTCTCTCGGCAATTTGTTTGGCGGTGGATTAAGCGGATCAAACTTTGAACAGTCTTATTTACTCGGAAACACTATGAATTTTGAGCGTTCAGAGATCCTGCAGACACACATATTCAAAACCGGATTGGTAAACAGCCGTTTTGCCTATGCTACAGCGGTTGGGTTAATTCAATCCGTTATTTCTCTCATCCTGGTTTTTATAAGCAATGCGGTATCCAAAAGAGTATCGGATACCAGTCTGTTTTAGGTGGCGGACGCGGAGCACAAATCGCCTGGGGCCGGTCCTGTGAGGATAGCACGTTGATGGCCTGAACTCCACATATTTAAAAACGCTGCATCCATTCATTTGGAACAGCATTCCTTGGAAAGGGGAAAGACTGTATGAGTAAACTATTCGGGAGAAGAACGGGGCATGATTTGGCAATGGATATTGTCATCTATATCATCCTGTTGGTTATTGTGATTATGACCTTGTATCCGTTCTATTTTATCCTGGTCCGCTCCTTCAATGAAGGAACCGCTTCCAGTGATACTTATTTCTGGCCGGCAAGACCTACCCTGGAAAACTATGAAAGCTTTTTTAAGGATGGAAAGTGGATGAACGCATTGCTCATTACCATACTGCGCACTGTGATTGGAACGGTTACCGGCGTCATTTTCACGTGCATCGTGGCATATGCCCTGTCGTTTCAGGAGCTGGCCTTTCGAAAACTATATATGGCGCTGCTGATTATCAGCATGTATTTTTCCGCTGGTATTATTCCTTACTATATCCTATTGAAATCCTTAAGATTGTTCGATTCGTTCTGGGTATATATTATTCCCGCGTTGCTGAATACCTTTTTCGTTATGGTGGGAATCTCCTTCTTCCAGGAGATACCAAGGGACTTGTTTGATTCCGCCAAAGTGGATGGCGCAAATGATTTGACTGTTTTTTTCAGAATTGTATTTCCGGTTTCCAAACCGTTTTTGGCGACCATTGCATTGTTCATCGGCGTCAATCACTGGAATTCCTGGTTTGACTCTGCTTTTTATATCAGAGATCCGAATCTGAAGACGATGTCCTGTCTTATGATGGAGCTGATTAACAAAAATCAGTCAGGATATATCAGAGTGGCCTCCGCCGCAGCGAGGGCCAATTCCACAGTAACTTCTTTTTCCATCCAGACTGCGGCCATGGTGATTTCTGTGGCACCGATTATAATGGTATATCCGTTTTTGCAACAGTATTTCGTGAAAGGTATCATGGTGGGTTCTGTAAAAGAATAATCGGCTGAAACTTTTCAGTCATTATAAAAAAAGCGGTATCCAAAAATATTGGAGGGAGTGTAAATTATGAAAAGGGCAAGGAAAGCAACATTTGGTGTATTGGCGGTGGTTCTGATACTCTCTGTTCTGTTTACAGGCTGTGCAAGTAATGGAGAAGGGAATTCAAAAGGTTCAGAAAACGGCAGTCAGAAAAAGCCTGCGTCTTCCCCAAAGGGAAATGGGGATTCTTCAGACAAACCTGTAAACCTGAATATATTTCTTGATTTCACCTGGTATGATACGGACAAGTTCACAGGCATTATCCCGGAAGAAATCACAAAGCAAACTGGCGTAACCCTGTCACCAACCAAGGCAGCAGATGAAACGCAGCTGGGGGTCATGATTGCGTCGGATGATTTGCCGGATCTGGTGTATACGGATAAATTGCTGGACCGTTTGTCCTCTGAAAGCAAATGCTGCGCTTATAATAAGCTCATCAAGGACTACGCACCGGATTTTAAGCCTACGGAGGATCAGATCCTGGTGGCGCAGTCTCTTTCGGGCAGTGATGACTACTACACTGTTCTGAACGCTTCCTCCACGGAAGAAGAATGGCATGAAGCGCCTGCCGGTTGCCCAACGCTGCCCAGCTTGATTTATCGAAAGGATATTCTGGACGAACTGAATATGCCCATGAGTACCCTGAAAGATTATATGGCCGTATTGGAAGCAGTGAAAGCCAAATATCCGGATATGGTTCCCCTGACAATGGAATTTACCTTCATGACAAATTTCTTTAAAGCCAATATGATTCCAAACTGGATTGCCACCAGCGAAGGTATGTTGGTGGACGGGGACAAAGTTGTTCATGAAAGTTCTGTGCCGGAGTATAAGGAATTTTTGAAATATATGAACCAACTGTATCGCAAAGGCTTGATCAATGCTGAGAACTTTGCTTTTACAGACGGTACCCAGTCAGAAGAGCTGATGAGCAACAATAAAGCCTTTTCCATGAGCTTTATGACTGGAGACCGGGATACTGCCTTAACCAGGGATTTGAATCGAAACGGGCATGAAGGCAGTTTCGAGCATGCCATGCCTATGAGTGATCTTCCCTATACGAACCTTGGCACTGGATGGGCGGGCGTTTTTATCAGCAGGAAAAATACCAATCCGGAAGCTTCCATCAAAATGATGCAGTGGATGTTTTCTGAAAAAGGACAGCGGACAACACAATGGGGCAGGGAAGGCACAGAGTATAAACTGGATGAAAAGGGCATACCGCAATTTTCAGGGGAATGGCTGAAAGCGCGTGAGGATGGCACCATGCTGGAGAAATACAACCCGAACTATTATTTTGGTATTTCCGGTGTTGTGGAAGCGGTTGGCCGGGCTTCCGGAATCTCAGATTCTGCAAATGCAGCAATGGATCAAATACGAAAAAATCTGCATATTGAAATTGTTCTGGGACTTATTCATCCCAAGGGCGATTCGCAGGAGAAAATCATGGTGGACCAGGTTGCGGAAACGACGAAGAATTATGAAACGAAGATTATCCTTTCCAATTCGGATAAGGAGTTTGATGCCAACGTGAAGGAAATGTATGACAAGCTGAATCAAATCGGTTTGAAAAAGCTGGAAAAGTTTTTTACAGAAGAATATGCCAAATATTCAAAATAACATATCCTTTTCAATCTGAAGTGTCGGGGAAGGCTCTGGCCTTGTCGGAGCCTTCTTTTCCAGCAACAGGAGTAAATGGACAGGAGGGAGATCATGAGGGAATCATTCCGAAAACAGTTGATCGAGTCGGGATATCTTCATAAATTACTAAAGCCGGATTTCAGTAAAACGGCGGAGAACAGGCTGATGCAAAAACGGGTAACAGACAGGATATCTCTTTATGGCAGCGGGAAAAACCTTCGTTGGACAAAAGAGGGCCCCGGAGAGATTACACAGGAAAACGGAACCCTGAGAATTACAGTACCTGCACGTGTGGAGCCGGAAAAGCCCATGCCTCATTATACGGGATATGGCGACACGGAAGCAAAACTGCAAATCGAGGAAGAGAACTGGACCGGATATAATCGGATCACCTGTCAGATCCGGCCGGACTGGCCTGGCTATCATGCCACGTATGTGACATTGAATCTGAGAAATGAAGGGGAAATAAAGATTCCGGACAAGTATGACCGGGAAGGCCATCATACCCTGAACCTGAATAACAGGGAATGGAACACCTGTGTATGGGAGTTTCCGGATTTGCCACGGGATAAAGTTACGGAGCTCTCTGTATCCATCTATCTGGCAGGAACGGAGCCAGGGGGCTCCAATGAATTTATCACTGAAGTGAAGGATGTCTGGCTGGAACAGGCGGAAGATCCGGATATTTCCCTGGGGTGGCAAGGCGATCCGAAGATGGTGAGTTATTCGGCATCCGGTTATTGGGGAAAAGGTCCAAAAACCGCCGTGGCACAGATTGACAAAGGAAATTTTCGATTGGTTTCCGGTAAAAGCAAGGAAACGATCCTTTCCGGTATATTAAAACCAATAAAGAATGAAAAGGGAACCTTTGGCCTCATTGATTTCAGTCAGGTGGAGAAGCCGGGACAGTACTACCTGGTGATTAACGGCACCATTCAAAGTGGAAGCTTTGAGATCCATGACCATGTCATGGAAGAAGCCGCATGGAAAGTGTTGAATTTTATCTATTCCGAGCGATGTGGTTTTCCTGTCGGAGGCGGCCATTCGTCCTGCCATGAGGATATTCTTGCCACCCACAACGGGCTTTCCATGGTTTACAGCGGCGGATGGCATGACGCAGGGGATCTTTCCCAGCAAACGCTGCAAACGGGGGAAGTGGCTCAGGCATTGTTTGAGCTGGCAGCTGCTGTGAAAGAGGATACGTTACTTTCCGGACGCTTGATGGAAGAGGCTTGCTGGGGATTGGATCTTGTTCTGCGTTCCCGGTTCGGGGATGGGGTACGCGCCTTTTCCGTTGGAATTTCCCGCTGGACCAACGGATTGATTGGAGATTATGATGGGGAAACGGTACGCTGCCATAATCGTTCCTTTGATAATTTTCTGCTGAGTGGGGTGGAGGCTTTCGCGGCGGAACAGCTGCAAACGGAAAACCCTGAACTTTCCTGGGTTTGTCTGAATGCGGCGAAAGAAGATTATAGATTCGCCAGAGAGCGTTACGATCAGGTCGGCATGGAGAACTGTGTGCAGATGGAACATACCTATAACGCAAGTTTATCTCAGTACTATGCCGTTATGGCATGGTCATCCGCGCTCATTTACCGACAGACCGGGGAAATGTATTATGAGAAGGAAGCGGAAACCTACAGCAATCATATGCTGGACTGTCAGGATATCGGAGAAGCCGGGCTGCCTTTCACAGGCTTTTTTTACCGTGATGAGACAAAGAAGCATATTGTGCATTTCAATCATCAGGCAAGAGAGCATTTGTTTATGCAGGCACTGGACGCCGTTTGCAGGTCCCTGAAGGGAAATGCAAATCTGGCACATTGGGAACAGGCGATGAAGCGTTATGGAGACTATGTAAAAGCCATGTATGCCTATTCGGCTCCCTATGGGATGCTGCCGGCAGGATTGCATCGATATGATGAGACGCAGGACAGGGAAACCTTTGCACTGATGCATCTGGCGACCAGCTATAAAGCGGAAAAGGAAAACTATAGGAAACAGTTGAAATCCGGGATTCCTGTAGACAAATTACATTGCATTCGCCAGTTTCCGGTTTGGTTTTCCTTTCGCGGGAATGAAGCTGTACTGCTTTCCTCGGGTAAAGGCGCGGCCATTTGCGGCAGATATTTTGATGACCGGAAGCTCCTGAATATTGCAAGGGATCAAATGTATTTTACCGCAGGAAAAAATCCATTTGCTCAATCGCTGATTTTTGGGGAGGGGGAAAATTATGCACAGCAATATGCAGCGCATAATGGAACACAGACAGGGCAGATTCCTGTGGGAATCCAAACCCGCGGGAATGAGGATGTTCCTTATTGGCCCATGGCAAATAACGCTACGTACAAAGAGGTTTGGATGACTTCCGCCGGACACTGGATCAGGCTATTGGCAGACTTATATTGAGGAAGGGGCAACAGGCATGTATTTTCTGGGTGTAGATTCCGGCGGTACAAAAACCATATTTATTCTCTGCGATGATAAAGGGAATATTCTGGCAAGGCATAAAAGCGGCAGCGGAGGTTTTTTAACGAAGGGCAAGGAAGGCATACGCATCTTACTGATGGAAGGCGTTCGGGAGATATGCAGCATTGCCGGCATAGAAAGGGAAGAGATCACCTCTGCCGGGCTGGGATTCCCCGGATATGGGGAAAAATCAGGGAGTAAGGCGGATATCAAACAAGTATGCGAAGAAGTTATCGGAAAAGGGAAGACGCATTGTGAAAGTGACAGTTATCTGGGCTGGGCTGGCTCCCTTGGAATGAAGCCCGGAATCAATATTGTGTCCGGTACCGGCTCCATTTGCTTTGGGATGAATGGGAAAGGGAGAACGGCCCGCAGCGGCGGATGGGGTGCTTATTGTGATGAGGGATCCTGTACCTGGATCGGTGGAAAGCTGACTGCTGCTTTTGCAAAGGAATCGGACGGGCGAAGACCGAGGACCATACTGTATGAGATGTACCGGGAACATTTTCATATAAAAAACGATGTGGAATTCATTCATACATGGAATCGGGAGATAGCCGCAAAAGGGAGTGAAATGGCAAAACTTCAATATTTGCTGAGGCAAATATATGAGGCCGGCAGTGAAACTGCAGAAGAAATTTATCAGAGTGCAGCAGAGGAATTGGCACTTTCTGCCTGGGCGGCAGCCCAAAAACTTGGAATGCAGCAGGGATATCGGGTATCGTATTCCGGTGGCCTTTTTAAATCAGGAGATTGCATTATTCATCCGCTGCAAAGATGTGTGGAGAAAAGGGGCGGGCGGCTTTTCACGCCCCGGTTCCCACCCGAAGTGGGAGCTCTCTTGTTTGCCATGCACGGAGTACTGCCGGATAAAGATTTTCAGGAGTTCAAAATTTTGTGAAAACCAGGAGGCTGCTATGGTTAGTATGTTGGATTGTATCAATCGGATTCCCAGCGTTTTAAATACAATCATAAGGGACAGGGAAGTTACTTTTCGCCCATTATTTGAAAAGTTTTTGGAACGGCTGGAACAAACGGATGAAGTGATGTTGATCGGATCCGGTACCTCCTATACCTCTGCGCTTACCGGGAAGTACTTGGCAGAGAAGGCTTCCGGCCTGCGGGTCACTGTATTGCCGCCAAACGAATTTCTGCATTATATTTCCGTCCGGAATAAAAACGCTCTTTATGTTTTCATTTCCCAGACGGGTAATTCCAGGCTCACGAACCGGGCCCTGGAATTTGCCCGGGATGCAGGTTACATGACTGCGGTGATTTCAGAATCAGCGAAAACAATGGCGGCAAAAAAAGCGGATGTATTTTTGGATATGCATTGCGGCAAGGAAGAGTATCCCATGCGTACCATCGGATACAGTGCTACGGTACTTACCGTGATGATGCTTGGCATTGCCTTGGGGGAATGGAAAGGAACCATGTCATCAGCAGAAATCTCTGCCTGCCTGGAGAACGCTGAGGCAGCAGCAGACAACATTCCATCGGTGATCCAAAAAACAATGGAATGGCTGGACCATAACCGGCGCAGCCTGTTGCGGGCAGATTGCCTGATTTTTACAGGGGGCGGGCCGCTTTATGGAGTTGCATTGGAAGGTGCCGTAAAAGTATGGGAAACGCCGCAGATGGTTTCCATTGGATATGAAATGGAGGAAGGAATGCATGGCCCCAACTATGGTTATTCGCAAAGACATTGTGTGGTTGTTCTGAATGACGGCGGAGCAGATAATGACCGCGCGGTTTCCCTATGCAGGTTTATGAAGTACGAAAAGAACAATGGCTTTTTAATTGGTGTAAACCCTGTTGAAAGAAATGACCTGGAATTTGTACCAAAGGGAGGGGACTTTTGCTGCCTGGAATTTGCAGCAGCGGTACAGATAATTTCCTGCCGGCTGGCAACGGATCAGGGAAGGGATCTGTATGCACCTCATGACAATCGTGTGATGATGAAATACTTTCGCTCCCATGAGGAGGACTAGGGGATGGCACTTCAGAAAATCAGTCATGCCGGGACAAAATTCCGGCTGGAATGGAAAAAGGAGGACAATGTTTACCGGCAGTTTTTACGAATCGGCATGTCAGTTGCCGCTCAGTCATTGCTGGAGTTTTTCGTAAACTTATTGGGCACCATCATGCTGGGCCGGTTGGGAGAAGTGGAAGTTTCCGCCGCATCCCTGAGCAATCAGATGTTTCTTATCCTGTCTCTTTTGATATATGGTGTGGTAGGCGGCAGCAATGTGATGGTCGCTCAGCTATGGGGCAAAAAAGACAAGTCCTCGATCAAGAAGGTTCTTGCCTATACTTATCAGGTGGGAACGGCAGCGGCCATAGTCCTTTCTTTTTTGAGTATTTTCTTTCCCGGGCAGATTCTTTCCATCCTTACTTCGGACAGCCGCGTGATTCATCAGGGAATCGACTATTTGCGGATAGTGGCGTGTTCCTATTTGTTCTATACCTTTATCACGATTA
>ENA-UOOE01003371-UOOE01003371.1-fermentation-metagenome-genome-assembly--contig:-NODE-3371-length-10185-cov-4.238203_pt1 | contig 10185 bp, 8 predicted proteins | sample MGYA00245776_ERZ724021 | MGnify/ENA primary metagenome ERZ724021 (study PRJEB28704, sample SAMN03018321) | fermentation metagenome | biome: anthropogenic terrestrial biome; feature: soil; material...
GATAAGCATGAAAGTTTGCCAGAGGGGAAATCTGAAAAATTTAAAAAGAATGCGATAAATACAGTTAAACCTGTAAATGGGAATAAGGGGAAACGGGATAAGGCTTCCAAGGATTTGGAAGAAAAAGTTTCTAAACAAAATAATGAAGTGGAAATAGAAGATACCATAACAGTAAAAGAATTTTCTGAAAAAATAGGTAGACCAACTACTGAAGTTATCAAACAACTTATATTTATGGGGGTAATGGCAGCCATAAATCAGGAAATAGATTTTAGTACTGCGGAAAAGTTAGGGGAAAAATTCGATATTACCGTATTAAAAAAGGAAGAGGATATTGATAAAGGTGTAGTAGAACAAGATGAGGATGAAGATGAAGATATTAATTTAGAGAAAAGACCACCTGTTGTAACTGTTATGGGGCATGTAGACCATGGAAAGACATCTTTATTAGATGCTATAAGAAAATCTAAAGTAACTGCTACAGAAGCAGGAGGAATAACGCAACATATAGGTGCTTACACTGTTACTATAAATGGAGAAAAAATAACCTTCTTAGATACTCCAGGACATGAAGCTTTTACTGCCATGAGAGCCAGAGGAGCTCAAATAACAGATATAGTTATCTTGGTGGTAGCTGCAGATGACGGAATAATGCCACAAACTGCTGAGGCAATAAATCACTGTAAGGCAGCAAATGTTCCTATAGTTGTAGCTATAAATAAAATAGATAGACCTGGCGCCAATGTAGATAAAGTAAAACAGGAGCTTACAGAGTATGAACTTGTACCGGAAGATTGGGGAGGAGATACTATATGTATTCCTGTATCTGCACATACTAAAGAAGGAATTGATACGCTGCTGGAGATGGTTCTTTTAACGGCAGAAATGCAGGAATTGAAGGCAAACTCAAATAGAAATGGTAAAGGTACGGTGGTAGAAGCTAAATTGGATAAGGGTAGAGGAGCAGTTGCAACACTTCTTATTCAAAATGGAACGCTTAATGTGGGAGATTCCATAATAGTTGGAAGTACTTATGGCAGAATTAGAGCCATGTTTGATGATAAAGGAAATAAAATTAAATCAGCAGGACCTTCCATACCTGTAGAAATACTTGGATTATCTGAGGTACCTGCAGCAGGAGATAGATTTCATCAGGTTAAGGATGAAAAAACTGCAAGGGATATAGCAGAAAAGAGAAAACAAAAAATAAGGGAAGAGTACCTGCAGTCCACTCATAAAGTTTCACTGGAAGACTTATATAATCAGATAAAAGAGGGAAAAGTAAAAGAACTGAATATAATAGTAAAAGCAGATGTTCAGGGCTCTATAGAGGCATTAAAACAATCTCTTCAAAAACTTTCCAATGAAGAAGTAAAAGTTAGAGTAATACATGGTGCAGTAGGCGCTATAACAGAAACAGATGTGACCCTAGCATCAGCTTCAAATGCTATAATAATAGGATTTAATGTAAGACCTGATAGTAATGCACAGGCGGCTGCAGAAAAAGAATCTGTAGATGTAAAGACTTATAGGGTTATATATAATGCTATAGAGGATATAAAAGCTGCTATGGTAGGAATGCTTGAGCCGGATTACAAAGAAGTTATACTTGGAAAAGCAGAAATAAGGCAGATTTACAAAATATCCAACGTAGGTACTATTGCAGGATGCTATGTACTAGAAGGTAAAATGGTTAGAAATTGTAAGGTTAGAATAATAAGAGATGGAATAGTTATATTTGAATCCGAACTTGCATCTTTAAAGAGATTTAAAGATGATGTAAAAGAAGCGGCAGAAGGATATGAATGTGGACTTTCAATTGAGAAATTTAACGATATAAAAGAAGGGGATATTATAGAAGCTTATGATATAGAAGAGATTAAGAAGAAAGAGTTATAAAAAGAGTTATAAATGGAGAGGTGATAATTTATGACTAATTACAGAAGTGGAAGAATAAATGAAGAGATGAAGAGAGAGATAAGCAATATAATTAGAAATGACATAAAGGATCCAAGGCTCAGTGCTATGGTAAGTGTTACAAAGGTGGATGTAACAAAAGATCAAAAGTATGCAAAAGTATTTGTAAGTATTTATGGAGAAGATAAGTCCAAAGAAGATACATTTCAGGCACTTAAAAATTCAGAAGGTTTTATAAGGAGGGAAGTAGGGCATAGAGTAAAACTCAGAAATACCCCGGAAATAATTATAGAAATGGATAATACTATAGAATATGGTATGCATATAAATGAACTTCTCCATAAAATAAAGGAGAATGAAAAAAATGATAATGAATGATATAATAAATAAAATAAAGCATTGCAACAAAATTGCAATAACTTTTCATTCTTCTCCAGATGGAGATGCCATTGGAAGTTCACTTGCATTATTTCAGGGTTTAAAAAAATTTGGAAAAGAAGTTGAAATACTTTCCAAAGAAGAAATGCTAGAAGATTTTAAATTTTTATGCGGCAGTGAAAATATAAACCACAAGAAATTTAAGGTAAGCACGGATACTGAATGTGTAATAGTGTTAGATTGTGGAGACGTAAAGAGAATAAATGCAGAGTTAAATTTTGAAAACAGAGGCTATACCATAATAAATATAGATCACCATTTATCAAATGAACTCTATGGAGATTTGAATTACGTTGACACGAATGCAGCAGCAGTATCAGAGATAATATATCAGATGATTAAACTTATGGGAATTGATATGGATAAGGATATAGCAGAGTGCCTTTATACTTCTATAATTACAGACAGTGGTTCTTTTAGATATCCTTCCACTACTTCTGTAACCCATACTATAGCAGGAGATTTAATTAACACGGGCATAGATTTTAGTGAAATACACAGAGTGATTTTTGAAAATAAAAAATTTCAGAGAATTAAGCTATATGGAAAAGCCATAGAATCTATGAAATTAGCAGCAGGGGATAAGATCTGTACTATAGAAATTACAAAAGATATGCTCTTTAATTTAGGTATAATAAAAGATACAGATACTTCAGATATTATTAATATAGGGATGAAAATAGACACTGTGGAAGTGGGAATTCTATTAAAGGAAGTTGAAGAAGGAGTGAAGGTAAGTCTTAGATCTAAATCCAAGGTAGATGTGAGAAAAATAGCAGAAACTTTTGGTGGAGGAGGACATTTGAGGGCTAGTGGGCTTGTTATTTCAGATAAATCTATTGCAGAGGTAAAAGATATAATACTAGCGGAAGTTGAAAAAGAGTTTTTATGATGGATGGAATTTTAAATATAAATAAACCTGAGGGTATGACCTCTTTTGATGTGGTTAGAAAAGTAAAGTTTATGTTGAAAGATAAAAAAGTAGGTCATACAGGTACCCTTGATCCCATTGCATCAGGAGTACTTCCAGTTTGTATAGGCAGGGCTACAAAATTTGCAGATTATATAGTTGAAAGTAAAAAAATATACTTGGCTCAGTTAAGGCTTGGAATTACTACGGAAACTTATGATAGAGAAGGAAATATAGTAAATATTAAAAATATTGATTTAAAAGAAAAGGATATAATAGATGAAATCTTAAGTTTTCAGGGGGAAATAGAACAGGTGCCACCTATGTATTCTGCATTGAAAGTAAATGGCAAGAGGCTTTATGATCTGGCAAGAAAAGGTATAGAAGTAGAGAGAAAAAAAAGGAAAATAACCATATATTCTATAGATATTGTAAATATAGATTTACCTTATGTATTATTTGAAGTAACTTGTTCAAAGGGTACTTATATTAGGAGTTTATGTAATGATATAGGGAATAAGCTAAATTGTGGGGGTACTATGTGGAATTTAAAGAGATTGTCTACGGGCAATTTTAATATTGCAGATTCCATTGCTCTTGAAGATTTAGACAGTGAGAATATATTAAACTATATTATACCCATAGATAAAGCTCTTTATAGATATCCTGAAATTTTAATAGAACACAAATATGTAAAAAAAGTATTAAATGGAATAAGTATAAAAGATGAAAAATTTTTAAATAGAACAATAAAAGGTCAATTATATAGAGTTTATATAGAAGGTAATAAATTTATAGGTATGGGAATGAATAAAGATTTTCAATTTAAAATAGTAAAATTGTTTGTTTGAGGTAATTAGATATGATAATTATAGAAGATAATTTTAAAAAGCATTTTATGAAGAGTACATATATTGCTTTAGGAAGTTTTGATGGACTTCATTTGGGGCATATGAGTTTGATAAATAAAACTATTAAACTTGCTAAAAATAATGGTGCAAAAAGTATGATAGTTACCTTCAAGGATCATCCTCTCAATATTATAAACCCGGATTTGGCACCTAAAATCTTAATGGATAATGAATGTAAGGTAAATGTATTAAGAAATGCTGGATTGGATATAATAAATATGGTGAACTTTAATAAGGAATTTATGAAAATCCACCCCGAAGATTTTGTAATTCACCTTTTAAATAATTATAGAGCTAAAGGAATTATAGTAGGATTTAATTATAGATTTGGATATAAAAATCTTGGAGATGTAAGTTTACTTAAAAAAATGAGTAAAAATTATAAATTTTCTCTAAGTGTAATAGATTCTGTGAAATATAAAGGGCAAGTAGTCAGCAGCTCAATTATAAGGACACTTATATCAGATGAAGGGGATATGAAAAAAGTTAATAAGCTTTTAACACGTCCTTTTGCAATACAGGGAAAGGTAATACATGGAAAACATCTCGGGAGAAAACTAGGTTTTCCTACAATAAATTTAAATTACGATAAAAAATTTGTAATACCAAAGGGTGGAGTTTATTATACTATGGTACAGTTAGATGATGGTATATTTAAAGGTATAACAAATGTAGGGTACAATCCTACTACCTGTGATAATAAACTGAGTATTGAAACTCATATATTAAATTTTAATGAGGATGTGTATGGCAAAAATGCAAAAATACACTTTATAGAAAGAATTAGAGATGAATTAAAGTTTAATAGTTTATCGGAATTAGCTCATCAGCTAAAAAAAGACAAATTGTATGCCAGTAAGAAAAAATTACAAATTAATTTTAAAAATTAATTTACAATAAGAATTTTATTTGTTATAATTACAGGCGTGATCCTTATGCTAAGAATTTCGATTTGCCGACGGTATTCTTGGGATAGAGGGGAATAACAATTGGAGGTGTAACATAATGGAAAAGGCAGTTAAACAAGAAATAATGGAAAAATATGCAAGACATGAGGGAGATACAGGATCTCCAGAGGTTCAAATAGCATTGCTTACTACAAGAATTAATCATCTGAATGAACATTTGAAGATTCATAAAAAAGACCACCATTCAAGAAGAGGACTTTTAATGATGGTTGGTAAAAGAAGGGGACTTCTTAATTATTTAATTAAGCAAGACATTGAAAGATATCGTGCTATTATTAAAGCATTAAATTTAAGAAAATAATTTTTGGAGCGGCTTTTACCGCTCCATTGTTTTAAAAAAATTGTAATTTATTGAGAGGAGGGAAATTTTTAATGAAAGAATTTATTCAAACTACTGTGGCAGGCAGAACTTTAAAAGTTGACTGTGAAAAAGTAGGTATGCTATCTAATTGTGGTATGTTTATAAGTTATGGAGATACAGTAGTTTTAATTAATACAAATGCTTCAGATAAACCAAGAGAAGGAATAGATTTTTTTCCTTTAAGTATAGAGTATGAAGAAAGACTATATTCTGTTGGAAAAATTCCAGGAGGATTTATAAAAAGGGAAGGTAAGCCCTCAGAGAAGGCAATATTAAATGCAAGGGCAATAGATAGGCCTCTTAGACCATTATTTCCCAAAGGATATAGAAATGATGTTCAAGTAGTATGTACAGTATTATCTGTAGATCAAGATAATTTACCTAATATAGTGGCTATGAATGGGGCATCTTTGGCCTTATGTATGTCAAGTATTCCTTTTACAACCCCTGTGGGATCTGTATCCGTAGGTTTAGTAGATGGAAATTTTATAATAAATCCTAATTTAGAGGATAGAGAGAAAAGCACTTTGAATCTTACTGTATGTGCTACTAAAGAGAGGGTTATGATGGTAGAAGCTGGAGCATGCGAAGTACCAGAAGGTATTATGTATGATGCTATAATTTTTGGTTTTGAAGAATGCAAGAAAATAGCCTTATTTCAGGAAGAAGTTATGAAAAAATATGGCAAGAGAAAAGATGAACCTGAGCTTTATAAAGTAGATGAGGATTTAGAAAATGAAGTAAGGGAATTTGCTTTTGATATGATAAAAAGTGCCATGTATATAGTAGATAGAAATGAGAGAAATGAAGTTTTAAAAGATATTGATGAAAAATTGGAGGAACAATTTTCTGAAAAGTATGTAGATAATAAAAGTGATATATCAGATGTAGTATACAGGATAAAAAAGGAAATAGTTAGAAATATGCTTTTAAATGAGCATAGAAGAGTGGATGGAAGGGCATTTGATGAAGTACGTCCTATAAGTTGTGAGGTAGGGTTTCTTCCAAGAGCTCACGGTACCGGGCTGTTTACTAGAGGATTAACTCAAGTAATGACTGTTGCTACATTGGGATCTTTAGGTGATGTACAAATACTTGATGGAGTAGGTCTTGAGGATTCTAAAAGATATATGCATCATTATAATTTTCCATCTTATAGTACAGGAGAAGTTAGACCTTTAAGAGGACCTGGAAGAAGAGAAATAGGCCATGGTGCATTAGCTGAAAAAGCACTGGAACCACTTATACCTATGGAGGAACAGTTTCCTTATACCATAAGACTTGTATCAGAGGTTCTGAGTTCCAATGGTTCCACATCTCAGGCTAGTATATGTGGAAGTACACTGGCACTTTTGGATGCAGGTGTTCCAATAAAAAGACCTGCAGCTGGAATAGCTATGGGGCTTGTAACTAGTGAAGACTTATCCCAGGAAGAAATATTAACAGATATACAGGGGTTAGAAGATTTTTTTGGTGATATGGATTTTAAAGTAGGTGGAACGGAAAAAGGTATTACAGCTATCCAATTTGACACTAAAATTCATGGACTGTCAAATAAATGTATAAAAGAAACCCTTGAAAAAGCAAGAACAGCTAGATTATATATACTGGATAAAATGAAGCAGTGTATCCCAGAGCATAGGGCAGAAGTGTCAAAATATGCACCAAAGACCTATATAATGTCTATACCTCCTGATAAAATAAGAGATGTAATAGGCTCTGGGGGAAAAGTTATCAATAAAATAATAGCAGAAACTGGAGTTAAAATAGATATAAAAGAAGATGGCAAGATATTTGTTATGTCGGAAAATAGTGAAAGTGCTAAAAAAGCATTGAAAATAATAGATGATCTTACTAGAGAAATATTAGTAGGAGAAATATATTTGGGTAAGGTTACTAAGATAACTAATTTTGGAGCTTTTGTGGAAATACATAAGGGAAAAGAAGGATTAGTTCACATATCAAAGCTAGACTTTACAAGAGTAAATAAAGTAGAAGATGTAGTTTCTGTGGGAGATGAAATATTAGTTAAAGTAATTGAAATAGATAGCCAGGGAAGAATAAATCTTTCCAGGAAGGATGCTATAAAGGATTCAGAGAAGAAAGATTTAAATGAGAAGGACATACAAAAAAAGTAGCAAAATAGAAGGGCTTAGGTGCCTTTTTATTTTTTAAATTAAACTATTTTTATAGATTAAGAATTGTTAATTGAAAGAGGTGACTGTTTTTATTGTATAATGTATTTAAACTGGATAATGGTCTTAGAATAGTTGTAGAGGATATAGATTATGTAAATTCTGTAAGTGTGGGATTGTGGGTAAAAAATGGCTCAAGAAATGAAAATGATAAAAACAATGGGATCTCTCATTTTATTGAACATATGTTTTTTAAAGGAACCACTAATAGAACTGCCCTTGAAATAGCAGAATGTATAGAAGATATAGGAGGACAAATAAACGCATTTACTGGTAAGGAAGCTACATGTTTTTATGTAAAGGTGTTAAATTCGCATTTGGATTTAGCTATAGATGTTATATCGGATATGTTATTTAATAGTAAATTTTTACCAGAAGATATAGAAAAAGAAAAGGGAGTTATAATTGAGGAGATAAATATGAGTGAGGACTCTCCGGAAGATGTACTTTCTGATCTTCACAGTAAGGCTATGTGGGGAAAGGACTCTATATCCTTTCCTATATTAGGAAGTATAGATACTGTAAAATCCTTTACAAAAGAACATTTGATGGAGTACATATCATCTTATTATATACCGGAGAATTCTGTGATTTCCATAGCAGGTAATGTAGATCTAAATAAAGTTGAAAGGTTAATAGAAAAATATTTTGGTACATGGAATATATTGAATAAAAAAGTAACCAATTATTCTAAACCAGAATTTTTAAGTAATCATTTTTTTAAAAAGAAGAATATAGAACAACTGCATCTCAGTTTAGGTATACCAGGAGTGGAAAATGGAAGTAATGATCTTTATACTCTTTTGATTTTAAACAACATGTATGGAGGGGTGGCTTCTTCTATATTATTTCAGAAAATAAGAGAGGAAAGAGGGCTTTGTTATTCAATCTATTCTTATATAACCACTTTTAATAATATAGGGGCAATAACTGTTTATGCAGGGTTGAATGCTAAATATGCTTATGATGTAATAGCTAGAATAAAAGATGAAATGTTAAAATTCTCAACTTCAGTTATAACAAAGGATAAATTAAAAAAATTAAAAGAACAGTTAAAGGGAAATTATATATTGGGACTTGAAAGTATAAGCAGCAGAATGTTCAATAATGGAAAATCCCTTTTACTTTTAAATAGGTTAAATATACCAGAAGATATTATAGACAAGATAAATAAGATAGATGAAGAAAGCATTGAAAGGGTGATGAAAAATACATTTTATAAAGGTATAGTAAATTCATCCTTTGTAGGAAAAGAAATAGATATATCTGTTATAGAAAATTTATTGGAAAAAGATAGTATTTCTTTTGAAAAATCAAAGAAAAGTTTAATTTAAGAGTTATAATCATTAATAATCTTATAAAAATTTTTATTCATATAGCTAAGGTATGTCTTGGTAGATAATTCAAATTATTATTTGTTCCTGGATACCCAAACCCTGTAATAAGTACATTATATTACTCATAGTATAATGTAACAGATAAAATATAGGGGGATGTAAGTATGGATGAGAATATAAAATTTTATAGCGAGATGGAAAGATATGAAATTATAAATGTAAATGATGGTAACAAATTTAATTTTTTGGGCAATAACGATATAATAGTGGATTCAGAGGGAGTTTTAAAAATGCTTATTTTAAATGACGGTAGATCAAGATTTAGTATTTTTGGAAAAGGAGAATTTATAGAAGTACCCTGGGAATATGTAAAGAAAATAGGTACCAAAACTATTATAATAGATGTAGATGAAAAATCCCTTAAAAAAGTACGTTAATAGTATACGCTAATTAACATATTATCCACTATTAACATATTGTATATTAGTAAACTGCAATTCAACACATATTTTTAGAAATTTATGTATTTATAATAAGCTGTGTAATGGAGGATTAATATGAAAATAGTGATTCAGAAATTTGGAGGTACTTCTGTTTCTACTCATGAAAGAAGAGAGCAGGTAGTAAATAAAATATTAAAAGCAAAAGATAAAGGATTTTGTCCAGTTGTAGTGGTATCTGCTATGGGAAGGAAAGGTCAACCTTATGCCACAGATACACTGCTTTCACTAATAAAAGAAGATTTTAAGCTTAAAAATCCTTTAGGAGTAGATTTACTTATGAGTTGTGGTGAAATCATAAGCACTATAGTTTTAGCAGATGAACTTTTGAGGAAAGGTTTAAAAGCAGTGCCTTTAACTGGGGGACAAGCAGGTATAATTACTGATGATAATTATAACAATGCTTCCATTTTAAAAGTAAAAAAAGAAAGATTATTAAATTTAGTTAACCAAGGGAAAATTCCTATAGTTGCAGGATTTCAAGGAATAAGTGAAAATGGATATGTAACTACTTTAGGCAGGGGTGGCAGTGATGTTACTGCGTCAATTTTAGGAGTTGCCTTGAATTCTGAAGTAATAGAAATATATACAGATGTAGATGGAATAATGACGGCAGATCCGGGAATAGTATCAGAAGCTTTTCTAATT
>ENA-UOOE01003372-UOOE01003372.1-fermentation-metagenome-genome-assembly--contig:-NODE-3372-length-10184-cov-19.516833_pt1 | contig 10184 bp, 13 predicted proteins | sample MGYA00245776_ERZ724021 | MGnify/ENA primary metagenome ERZ724021 (study PRJEB28704, sample SAMN03018321) | fermentation metagenome | biome: anthropogenic terrestrial biome; feature: soil...
ATAAGAATCCGCCGCCCAATCCTGTAGCGGATGACCGCAATGACAGCTTTAGAAAATCTGTCGTTCCTAACAATCCGCAGCAGACCTCCGCCAGCTGGACGGTATGGCGTCCTTGGTGGCAGGAGCATTGGGTATGGCACAGCGACTGGAACTGGTACAGTGATGGTGACGGCGGCGGTCATTGGGAGGATGACGGCGAATGGGTCGATGAGGGCTGGTGGGAGTTTGACCTTGACCGGTATCAGGCCAGCCTGTCGGCAAACATGGCAATCCAGCCCGATGACAAAAGCCCTACTGCCAGCGGAAAAAATATGAAGTCCGGCTATGGCATCAATCAGACGGTTTCTGCCAGAGTCAGCACCAACCAGTCCTCGGCGGTAACCGGTGCGCAGACTGCGGTGACCTACTTTCCGGAATTCAGGTATCAGACCTACTGGAGGCTGTTGGAGCGCATGAGTTCCGGCTACAGCGCCCGGTTTGAATTTCAGAAGAATCCCTACAGCACCTACGATCGTAGGACACATTTTTCACCCATCTGGTTCCCGGATGGAAGCTATACCCCATACACATGGCTGATAGACAGCTGGACACCCGCCGGGATGCTTTCCATGAACCTCACGGGCACCGTTACCATCCAGGATAATTTATGGACGGACTGGCATATTGCGCCGCAGAAACCCCATTAAAAACAGAGAAAAAACAAGGCCGCAGCCAATCGAAAGCTGCGGTCTTGCTGTTTTCAACCCTATGATGAAAGGTGGAAAATCAATGAAATCGAAACGAATTGCAACACTCCTGTGTGTAAGCTTACTGCTTTGCCTGATGTTCAGTACAACGGCCTATGCAGCGGGAACCGGGGATGTGGCCGGAGCCATTGAGGGAACGTGGACAACAGCCTCCCAGCAGATCAAAACCGTGGTCAACAAGGTGGTGTTCCCCGCCATTGACTTAATTCTGGCGGTGTTTTTCTTTGCCAAGTTAGGCACATGTTATTTTGAATATCGAAAACATGGCCAGATGGAATGGGCGGCTCCGGCAATCCTGTTTGCTTGCCTTGTATTTACGCTGACAGCTCCGCTCTATATCTGGCAGGTGCTGGGGATGTAGCGGAGGTTTAGTCCTCCGGCTTATCTGTCAGGTGCAGCGGTGTCTCATCTGCATTCATATATGTTTCTTCGCACTCCTGCTGAACGGTGCGCATCATACTGGCAGCCTGAGAAACGAGTTTCTCGGCATCGGTTACTGTGTTAAACATTTTATAGTAGAGTTTTTTGTAATCAGCCACACAAGTACCTCCTTTAACATTATTCCGGCGGCCTCCGTTGTGTGGTATTAAAGCTCTGAAAAAGCGGATTGTCAAGTCATAAATCAGAGAGCAAAAAACGCTACGATGAAGAAGAACTTTCGCTATGAAAAATGAATCCACGGATCAATCCTGCAGACATACTTCATACGGAAATACCAACTGGCAAATTCATTTACAGCCAGATTGCCTTAACAATTAACAATATGATTAGCAGCCATACTGCCGCAATCGGAAGTGCGTAATACCACCTCTTGGGTTTTCCGTCCAACCAAAGCCCTTCAGCTTCCTTGCGGCACGCTTCAAAAACAGCCGGAGGAATCAGCCGTATGGTGAGTGCCACCAGTGCCGGCAGCAGAATCATATCATCAAGGTATCCAAGAACAGGGATAAAATCGGGGATCAAATCAATGGGAGAAAGCGCATATGCAATGGTCAATCCTGCAAGCACCTTAGCTCCGGCAGACGTTTCCTTCTTTTTCATGGCGATAAATACTGCGGGAATATCCGTTTTCAGCTTTTTTGCCCGTTCCTTCAGGTTCATCCGTTATCCTCCAAGTATCAGCATGTATGCGCCTACAACACAAAGTAAGACTGCAACATAGTTCTGGAATTTCCCTTTTTCCATCGTTTTAATGATGTGGTTTGCGGCAAATGTTCCTGCGATCATCGCTGCTCCCATTGCAAGCCCCGTAAGCAATGCCGAACCATCAAGCCCTACCAGTTTGCTGTATATGGCTGTTTTCAAGATGTGCATTGCCGTAGCGGTTGCAGCTTCGCTGGCTATGTAGGCAACAGGCGGCAGCCCAAGCGTTAAAAACGCGGCTGCTCCAATCGGCCCACCGCTTCCAGCAAGGCCGGACAAAAGTCCGGTAGCCGCACCGCCGATCAGCATCGCCCTTTTACTGTTCTTGAACTCCAGCTTCTTAATCATCTTAATCAGTACAAGGATAATCAAAGCACCACCGATACAGCGAGTAACGATCGCTTTTGGCAGTACAGAAAATCCAAAGGCACCCAATGCTGCTAACGGAAGTGCCGTAGCACAAAACAATCCAACCGATTTCCAGTCGATTTGTTTGATTCCGAATGCCATGCGGGAGAGATTCCCAATCAACTGTGCAATCGTCAGTACCGGCACGGCAACTTCCGCACCGACACAAGAAGTCACTACAGGCAGCAGCAATAGAGCGCCTCCAAAGCCTGCCGCTCCAGAAACGAAAGCAGCTATAAAGCTGGCAAATATTAAAATGGCGTAGATCATATTCGCCTCCAAAAATCAAGTGTATTTTCTGTTTTTAGTATAGCACGGTCAGAGCAATATTGATAGTTTCAGAAAGGAGTGATAACTTCAAATGTTCATATGGGATTTTGTCGCCGACACTGTCCTCGGCCAGATTGTAGATTGGATCTATGGTCAGATTGTGGGCTTCCTCGGCGACTTTTTTATGCAGATGGGAAACATGGGAGCTGACCTATTCGAAATGAGCTGGGTGCAGTCCATTGTGCTGTTCTTTTCCTATCTGGCATGGGCGCTTTACGGTGTCGGTCTTGTGGTGGCTGCCTTTGAATGCGGGATTGAATCGCAGTCCGGCAGAGGTAGCATCAAGGATACCGCCCTTAATGCCATCAAGGGCTTTATGGCTGTGGGGCTGTTCACCACGGTGCCGGTGGAGTTGTATAAGTTGTCGGTGTCTTTGCAGGGCAGCTTCACTGCCGGGATTACCGGCCTTGGAACTGATTTTGGAACGGTAGCCCAAGGTATCATCGCCTCCCTGCAGGATGCGGGGAATCTGGAGCAGGCCATGACCAGCAGCGTGTTCGGCGGATTGTCTGCTATTACAAGCCCGATCATGATGATTTTTATTCTCATCCTGATGGGCTATGCGGTCATTAAGGTGTTCTTTGCCAACCTGAAACGGGGAGGCATTCTCCTCATCCAGATTGCGGTGGGGAGCCTGTATATGTTCAGTGTTCCCCGTGGCTATATTGACGGCTTTGTGTCATGGTGCAAACAGGTCATCGGTCTGTGCCTGACGGCGTTTTTGCAGGCAACGGTGCTGATTGCCGGACTCATGGTGGTCAAAGACCATGCTCTGCTGGGGCTTGGTTTGATGCTGGCAGCCGGTGAAATCCCCCGCATTGCCGGACAGTTCGGACTGGATACCAGCACGAAAGCCAATCTTATGAGTACGGTGTATGCGGCACAGACTGCGGTGAACATGACAAAAACAGTGGTACAGGCGGTGGCGAAATGAGTGAGAATAAGCTGGTCTATATCTGTTCGCCCTATGCCGGGGACATACAACAGAATGTGGAATTTGCAAAAGCGGCCTGCCACTATGCAATGGAGCAGAATTGTACGCCGGTAGCTGTTCATCTTCTGTACCCGCAGTTTCTGGACGACCATGATCCTGTCCAGCGGGAAGCCGGTCTTCGCATGGGCCATCGTGTGCTGGAGGTCTGCGATGAGTTGTGGCTCTGCGGCAGCCGGATTTCCACCGGCATGGCGATGGAGCTGAAAGAAGCACAAAAGCTGGTTATTCCTGTTCATGAGATATCCGCAGAACAAATTCAAGGAGGTTTTACAATGGAAAAGAAATATGGTGTGTGGGCGATGCGCAGCGCCGGTTCGGTATGCGGAGCCGCCCAAAGCTGGTGCAAGCACGGCGGCAAACCGATGGAGTTTGAGTCACTGGAACAGGCCGAAAGCTATGCCAAGCAGCTGAACGAGTCCTGTTATTCCCCCAATGTGCATTATGCCGCTAAAGAAATGGAACCGGAGCTGAATCAAAGCTCCGGTTTTTCCATGCAGATGTAAGGGAGGTGCCTCATGTATATTTACCCCGATCATTTAAGGGCAAAGGCAACCTTGTGGCTGTGGCAGCTGCGGGATATCGGCATCATCGGTGTGGCGCTGCTCATCTCTGTGCTTGCGGTTTCCCAGCTGGGCTTTGTACCGCCCATCGTACTGACCGCCGTCTATGCCTTTTTAACCATACGCTTTGAGGACACAAGCATTCTGGATTTTCTCCGGTATGCCTGTGCCTTTTTTATTGCCAAGCAGCAGTTCTATGAATGGAGGTATACGCCAAGTGAGTAAAAAAGCAAAGCAGGAGGCAAAACAGCGAACCTCCACCCGGCAGCTCATCGGTACCAAGGAAATCACTGAATACAGCCTTCAGACCTATGGGCATGGGGAGCTGGTGTATTTTATCATCAAGCCCAGCAACATATCGGTGCTGTCGGAGGCAAGCATCAGCACCCGCATCTATGCCCTAATGACTGTTCTCAAGGGAATCGCCGAAATCGAGATTTTGTGCTTAAACAGCCGGGAAAACTTCGAGGACAACAAGCAGTTTCTCCGTAGCCGCATGGAGCAGGAGCAGAATCCTGTAGTGCGAAAGCTCCTTGAAAAAGACCTGTCCTTCCTTGACCGGATACAGGTGCAGATGGCTACCGCAAGGGAGTTTTTAATCCTGATCCGCCTGCGGAATGAAAAAGAAAAAGAGGTGTTCCCTTATTTATCCCGCATTGAGAAGTCCCTGAAAGAGCAGGGCTTTTCCGTAAAGCGAGCAGACAAGGAGGATATCAAGCGCATCCTTGCGGTTTATTTTGAGCAGAATGTCACGACTGAAAGGTTCGAAGATTTTGATGGGGAACGATGGGTTATTTTGAATGAGTAAAAGAAAAACGTACAGGGTAGCTTATCTATGTAGCTATCCTGTACGCAATAAATTGTTTTTTCTGTTATTCCTTAAAGGGAACCTATTTCGATTCTTGTTTTAAGCGTTTTTATGCGCTGGTCAATGTCGTGTATAACGGAAATGAACTCATCATCACTTTTTCCTCTCGGATCATCAAGCCCCCAATCCTCCCGGTGCTTACAGGGTAAAAAAGGGCACTGAACATTACAGCCCATGGTAACGACAACATCGACTGGTGGAATATCTGAAAGCAACTTGGAACGCTGTGTTTTTTCCATGTCAATACCATAGAGCCGCTTCATTAACCGAACAGCGTCCTGATTAATTTGCGGCTTTGTTTCTGTTCCGGCAGAATAACTTTCAAACACATCGGCGGCAAGGTGCTTGCCAAGGGCTTCTGCAATTTGACTGCGGCAAGAGTTGTGAACACAAATAAATGCTACTTTGGGTTTGTTTACTTCCTTATTCATAAAAGTCCTCCTATAGCTCTCGTAGCTTATCGCCCTTAATATCATCTGCACTCCAAGCGATTAAAGCAAAATTGCCGTTTGTGTGTTCCGCTATCCTGTTGATCCACGGAATTTCATTACTGGCTTTTGCAGCTAACAGGGCGTTTGTTGTTTTTGTATGATAAAGAGAAGAATTCACAATCCACCACTTTGCAGAGATATTGGCTCGCTTCAAATCCTCTTCCAGCCGCAGTGCCTCATAAACCGGAGTGGCCTCCGGTAAGGTTACAATAATGACCTCTGTTTCAGCACTTCGCAAACGTGGCAGCAGCTTTTTCACGGAATCCGGGATATTGCCCTGTGTCCTCTGAACCTCTTTGTGATAGCTCAAAGTAGAATCCAAAAGCAAAAGTGTATGTCCTGTGGGGGCGGTATCAATGACAACAATTTCATTTTCGGCACGCTCCACTACTTCCGCAAAGGCTCGGAATACGGCTATTTCCTGTGTGCAGGGAGAACGTAAATCTTCCTCAATATAGGCAATATCTTCTTCCGACATGGTTTCCCTTGCCTTTGATAATACTTCCCCCTGATATCGTGCCAGCTCCGCATGTTCGTCAATATGGCTCATGGTAATGCCGCTGTTTTCATCGAGAACAAATTTTAAGTGTGCTGCCGGGTCGGTGGTGGTTAGATGCACCTTTTCGCCTTTTTCGGAAAGCCCTAAAGCGATAGCGGCGGCAAGTGTGGTTTTGCCAACACCTCCCTTGCCCATTGTGAAAATGACTTTTTTACCGCTATGATATAAGTCATCAATGACATCCTTTAGCTGAGGAATGCTCTTTGCTTTGATGGTCTCATCACTGATGACATAGCTATCCTTTGTAAGCAGTGACCTGACATTCTCTATGCCGGTAATGTTATAAGCCCGTAAGGGAATCATGTAGGCTTGGATTTCCTCTAACGATTTTGGTATATTCACAAGGGCTTTTTGCTGTTTATCGTAAAGGCTCTCCGAGATGGTATCATCATAATCTGCCAATACGCCATTGATTACCATAGACTGATTGCGTACACCAAGCTCCGCCAATTCGTGAGAAGCCCTCTCTATTTCCTTGAGTGGAGCAGCTTCAGGGCGGGTTACAAGGATTAAGGTTGTTTGTATGCCGTCTGCCAGTGTTTCTACCGCCATTTTATACATTTCCTTTTTGTTTTCAAGCCCGGATAGTTGCCCTAAGCAAGAAGCCCCATGCGTACTTTCACTGATGAAATTACTCCATGCGGAGGGAAGCTGCAACATTCTAAGGGTATGCCCTGTCGGTGCGGTGTCAAACAGAATATGGTCGTATTTTTGTGCTAAGTCTTTATTGGTAATGAAGTTGGAAAATTCATTGAAAGCGGCGATTTCCACCGTACAGGAACCGGAAAGTTGCTCTTCCATATTGGTGAGGACTGATTCCGGCAGCTTACCACGATAGGGAGCAATTACGCTTTCTCTGTATTCTGCCGCCGCCTGTATGGGGTCAAGGTTTGCCACATCCAGATTGTGTACTTCTGCAATAGGAGTTGGTATCCCTGAAAGCGGGGTATTAAACACATCCTGCAAATTGGATGCCGGGTCTGTGCTGACAAGAAGAACCCTTTTGCCGCTGTCCGCAAGATTTACCGCTGTCGCACACGCAACTGATGTTTTCCCGACACCACCTTTGCCTGTGTAAAACAGATATTTTGTTAAAGCGATTTTGTTTGGGTTGAAAATTTGCATAGAAGAACCTCCCTTCACGTTTAGCAGCAATTCCCGTCAGAACAGCAGCAACCGCCTTGCTTTATGGATTTTGTTTCGGTCAAATAGCTTGCGGGAACCTCCAGCAGAGAAACAAGTTCCTCGTTGGTCGGATAGCGGCCAGTCATCACAATCTTTTCATCGATCATAACAGCGGGCAACTCCGCAACACCTTTTTCATTGATAAAGTCGTTGATCATTTTGTTATTGACAAAGGCCATCGGCGCACTGCTTAGATTAAAGCGGTCAACTGCCACTCCATTCTTTTTCAGTGCATTCAAAACCGTGGAAATGCGAAGCAGTTCCGGGTCAACACTCACACCGCAAAGGCCGGTGTCACAGCACATGGCTGGTTCAAATATTTGCATTTTTTTCATAGGATAACACTCCTTAGTCATTTATTTTTTCAGTATCAAGCCGTAAAACCCAATAATTTAATGTACGGTATTAGGGTTGGTAAACCAGTGTTTCGTTTTATTCACAAACCTCACAAGTAAGAGCATGACTGGCACTTCTGTCAGAACGCCAACAGTACAGACCAGCACCACCGGGGAAGTCGGCCCGAAAAGTGCAATCGCAACAGCTACCGATAGTTCAAAAAAATCCGATGCACCAATGAGTGCGGCAGGAGCCGCAACGTTATGGGGCTGTTTTGTCACTTTGCACATCCAATAGGCAAAGGCAGCAGTGAGGACGTTTTGCAGGATCAACGGGACAGCAATCAAAAGGACATGCAGGGGATTTTCCAGTATGGCATCCCCCTGAAAAGAAAAGATGATCACCAATGTCAATAGAAGCCCAACGGTTGTAATATTGTCAAACTTAGGAATAAATCTTTGTGTAAAATATTCTTCGCCTTTGTTCTTTACCATGAAATATCGGGTAAGAAAGCCACCCACAAGAGGAACCACAACAAACAAAACAATGGAAAGAATCAGCGTATCCCACGGCACAAAGATATTTGTTACACCCAGCAGAAAGGATACGATGGGAACAAACGCAACGAGGATAATCAGGTCATTGACTGCTACCTGCACTAAGGTATGGGCAGGGTCTCCTTTGGTCAGATTGCTCCAAACAAACACCATTGCTGTACAGGGGGCTGCGCCCAGCAGGACGGCTCCGGCAACATAGCTTTGTGCCAGCTCGGTCGGTATGAGCGCCTTGAAAACAACGTAAAAAAAGAAGGAGGCAAGGCCAAACATTAAAAACGGCTTAATTAGCCAGCTTGTTCCGCTGGATATAAGAAGCCCCTGCGGATTCTTACGGACATTTTTGATAGACTGAAAATCCACTTTCATCATCATGGGGTAAATCATCACCCAAATGAGAACGGCAATGGGAATGGATATTTGCGCATATTCAAAGCGGCTTAAAAATTCAGGAATCCCCGGCAGGAACCTGCCGATTAATATTCCCGCCGCCATACAGATGAGTACCCAAATGGTCAGGTACTTTTCAAAGAAGCCGATACCGGTATTTTTCTCCTTACTCATTGTCATCACATCCTTTGCAGCAGCCTGTATTTTCTTTGCAGATGCAGTTTTCCTTATCAGAGGTAATGGAGCAGAAAAATTGTTTTGTTTTGCTGATGGTTTCTTCGTCCAAAGAGTAATACGTCCATTTGCCTTCGTTTCGGCCTTTGACAAGCCCACATTCACATAGGAGCTTCATATGGTGGGACAGAGTGGATTGGGACATTTCAAATTTCTCTAAAATCATGCAGGCGCAAAGCTCTCCGCAAGAGAGCATATCAACAATCATAGCTCTTTTGGGGTCACCCAGCGCCTTAAACACTTTGGTATTTTCTAAGTAGTTTTCCATATTAACACCTCACATCTATATTCTTCGATATGACTATTATATGCACCAAATCGAAAAGTGTCAATATGAAATTTTGTGTAAAATTGAAGATATCAGCAATATCAGTATTTATAATCACTATATTTTCTCAAGCTGTCACGCAATGTGGCGGCTTTTGCTATACCCAAAATCAAAAACAGAAAGGAAGAAACGCCAATGGCAAGAAAAAGAAAAACCCAATCACCGCCACAGGAAGACGCCAGAATCCAAGAGTTTCTGGATATGATCGCCCCCTCGGTAATCAAATTCAACACCGATCACTTCATCTGCGGCAACACGTACCGCTGTGTGTGGGCGCTGCGGGAGTACCCCACCGCCACGGAAGAGCAGGCCATCCTGCGCCACTTGGGAGAAAAGGACGGCGTGACCCTGCGTATCTATACCCGCCATGTCACAGTGGTGGAGGAAAAGAAAATCATCAGCAACGCTGCCAACAAGAACCGTTTGAGTAAATCTAATACCAATGATTTGCAGCAGACGGTCATGGCCGAAAGCAATCTGCAGGATGTGGCAACCATCGTGGCGCAGGCACACCGGAATCGGGAACCCTTTATCCACTCGGCTGTGTATATTGAGCTGTCCGCACATGATCTGGATCAGCTCAAGCTGTTGCAGACCGAGGTCATGACTGAGCTGATCCGCTCCAAGCTCAACGTGGACAGACTGATGCTCCGCCAGCAGCAGGGCTTCCAATGCGTGATGCCCAGCGGCTTTAATGTGTTCCGTGACCAGTTCGAGCGTGTTCTCCCGGCCTCCAGTGTAGCGAACCTCTATCCCTTCAATTACTCCGGCAAAACGGATGGCAATGGCTTTTATGTGGGGCGGGATAAGTTTGGCAGCAATGTGCTGGTGGACTTCAACAAGCGAGCCGATGACAAAACCAACGCCAACATCCTGATTCTTGGCAACAGCGGTCAGGGCAAAAGTTATCTGCTCAAGCTCATCCTCTGCAATCTCCGGGAATCCGGTATGAATATCACTGCGCTTGATCCTGAAATGGAGTACGAAGATTTGACCAACAACCTCGGAGGCTGCTTCATCGACCTTATGTCCGGGGAGTTCATTATCAATGTGCTGGA
>ENA-UOOE01003377-UOOE01003377.1-fermentation-metagenome-genome-assembly--contig:-NODE-3377-length-10178-cov-5.101255_pt1 | contig 10178 bp, 5 predicted proteins | sample MGYA00245776_ERZ724021 | MGnify/ENA primary metagenome ERZ724021 (study PRJEB28704, sample SAMN03018321) | fermentation metagenome | biome: anthropogenic terrestrial biome; feature: soil; material...
CGCCGGGCGTCACCTTCTGCCCGGATGCCGCAATCCGTACCGGCCAGAACACCAGGCTGTTTTTTACTCCCAGGGAGGCAATCAGATCATTCAAAGCCTGCTGAATTTTTTCTTCCGTCCAATCCGGCAGTTTGTCCAGCACCTGAATGGCCTTCGCTAAATTTCCACGGGAGTTTTCCACAGTTGTCTTGCTCCTCTTGTGGATATACAGCGTCGCGTCATATTCCGGCAGCTCCGCGAGAAACGCAACTTTAGCCGGAATTTCATTCAATACTTCCGTCCGGCTCTGCACCAGGGAACTTACCCGTTTCAGATTCATGTTTCCCGGCAGTCCTGCCTTTTTGTAGTAAGGCAAAGCCATTGCATGAAATTCCTCCGGATCCTGTTTCTTGATATATTCACTGTTCATCCAGCGCAACTTGTTGATATCAAAGATAGCCGGGGATTTGCTTAACCCTCTGGTATCAAAAACCTCCTCCAGTTCCTTCAGGGTAAAGAATTCCCTGTTGTCGTCGGGGCTCCATCCCAACAACGCCACATAATTCAGGATGGCTTCCTTCAGAAATCCCTGCTTGTAGAAATCCTCAAAAGAAGCATCTCCGTCCCGCTTGCTCAGCTTTTTTCCGGGTTCCCTCATGACAGGGGAAAGATGAATATATCTGGGGATTTCCCAGCCAAAGGTCTCATAGAGCAAATTGTATTTTGGGGTGGATGACAGATATTCACTGCCCCGGACCACCGGATTGATCTTCATCAGATGGTCGTCCACTACATTGGCAAGATTATAGGTGGGCATGCCGTTCGATTTCAAAAGGATCCCGTCGTCCAGGGTGCTGTTTTCCACCGTAATGGTTCCGAACAGCTCATCCTGAAAAGTCGTGGTACCGGTTTTCGGAACTTTCTGCCGGATGACATAAGGCTCCCCCGCCTGCAGTCTGCGCTCCGCCTCTTCCCGGGGCAGATTCCTGCAATGACCGTCATACCGGAATGTACCATGCCCTGCAGTCTCCCGAAGGCTGTTCAGACGTTCCTCCGTACAAAAGCAATAATACGCTCCGCCAAGCTCCACCAGCTTTTTGGCATATTCCTGATAAATGGGCTTCCGCTGCGACTGAACATACGGACCATACGGACCGCCGATATCCGGCCCTTCATCATGCTTTATGCCTACCAGCTTCAAGGTATGGTAAATCAGCTCCACAGCGCCCTCTACAAAACGGTCCTGATCCGTGTCCTCGATGCGGAGAATGAATTTGCCATGATTCTTTCTGGCAATCAAATAAGTATACAAAGCCGTTCTCAGGCCTCCGATATGAAGATAGCCAGTGGGACTCGGGGCGAACCTCGTCCGTACCTCATTCATAAAAAAACCTCCCTTGCATATTACAAAAACAGTATAATATGCCGCCCCCTGCCTGTCAAGGCGGCGGCAAGGTCCGGTCCGGATAACGATTATTTGCTATAGGGAAAGGTTCTGGGTCACGACCCGAAAACTGACGGTATGACCCGGATCGCCTATTCGTTTGTTATACGGATATAATCAATACGGAACGAACCGCTCGCCGCGCCCATTTCAGGATCTACCCTCAGCTGTTTCAAAGTTCCGATCCAGCTTGGAACCGTGCCCATATCAACAACATATTCCGTATATCCCGAATCATTGGCAACAATGTTAAAATCTTTGTGCTTCGCTTCACTCCATCCGGTATCCGCATCGGTAGTAAAGTAAATCTGACCGGCGTTACTGCTTGTACTGTTCTTAAGCCGGATCCTGACCATCTTATGGTTGGTGATATTCACTCCCGGATTGTTGGAGGAGGAGGCATACGGATCCCTTCCGGTAACCGTGCCTCCAAGATACCCGCCATTTACATTGAATGAGGTGATTTGATTTTGGGCCGTCCACCCCTCAGTGTAGCCGTCGGTGCCGTACTCCCATACCCTGGCGGCTGCAACAGCGGTTATATCATTGTAAATTTCCATTTCAGCAAGTTGCAGGCGGTATTTGGATGGCTCATCACTGGATGGAATACCCAGCCGTGTTATGTAAAGCCTCACATATCTTGCGAAGGTAGGATAGAAGCTGAGTGCCTGACCCGCACCATTTGGATTCGTCAGCCCGCTAATAGTTGAAACCGTGGTGAAATTGACGCCGTCATTGGAGATCTGAATGGTAAAGTCTACGGGAAAATTGGCGGATCTGCCTCCTGAAGCCGTTCTATCGGTCCTCGGATACAGCTTTACCTGGTTTACTGTCTGAGCGGATCCCAGATCAATGGTCACCCAAACAGGTTTTGCACTGATGTTGGCAGATGCGAATTCATCGGTAGAGTATGTACCACCGCTGCTGTCTCTGACACCATTGGTCAGCTTATCCGGCCCCCACCCCGTGATGCAATTACTGGTAGTCGTCGTTTTGTTCAGAGCCAGATTGACAGGTGCCGCAAAATCGGCACTGCTGGTGGCGCCGATATCGTCCACCTGGAATCTTCCATTCCACACCCGTTGACTATCTGCCTTGAACCACACCTTAATCCTGTCTATGGAGCTTCTGCCGGCCCAGTCGGATAAATCCATTCCAAGCAGATTCCAGCTGTCGCTTGTGATTTCCGTCACTCCTTCCATAATGGCATCTCCTCCACTGTAAAGCCGTACCTTAACAAAATACCTGTTCCCGTTTGGTACGTCACCATAGGAATTGACCGCAAGATGGAGAAAGGGGGTAGAAGACAGATTCAAGGACGGAGCAAATGTTTTCGTGACGCCCTTCCAGCTAAAAGCACCATTATGCTTTGCAGGCGTATGAAAGGAAGCCTCCAGCATACCGGAACCACCATAAGGAATTTCAGGAAGATTGGCAGAGGAAGTGACTCTTGTTGCCGTATCACTGTAATCACAGGGCACCCAGCCGTCCGTGCCGGCATCAAAGTCACCAAGATCAATCGAGATTCCTCCCACACCGGCCAGCCTTCTCAATACCCCAGTGTGTGGCAGTGTCCTGACGGCCAGCTGGGATGCATTCCAACCCGGAATCACTTGGCTCCAATCCGAAATGCCGATAAGGGGCTTGGCAAAACTGGTGACACTTTCCGATTCGTAGGTGTCTATCTTTTGCATCACATTCCACAAAAGCTTTTTTGCCGAGGGGTCATTGGTATTGGCTCGAGTCCAAACCCCAAGGTTTAGTCCTCCCTCTCCTCCGTGATCCACATGCCTATGCAGGATAAAAGAATCAATGCTATTGTCAAAAAGCACCTTATAATAGGCATAAGCGTATGCGGCTGCCTGTATCTGCTGATCGGATAAACTGGCAGGACTCGGGGTATGGAAGCCTTGCTCTGAAAGAATGATCCGCCGCTGCTGACCATCAATGAGAAAATTGGATTGCTGAAGATAATCAGGTAAGACATGAAGGTTTTTAAAAGTGATCTTCGGTGTATCAAAGCTGTCTTTCGCTGAAGTATCCTCCCAGGTTTTTGGATTTCCCAGATTCTCCGGGTAGGGATGGTAGGCCACATGCCAGGGAAAATTCCCGAGTGCACATACCTGGTTATTTATTTCATCAATGGTGCTTTTACCCGGGAAAGTATAAGTATTATATGTCCAGCCATGGTCCAGAGAGATATAAACACGGGCATTGCTGTATTTCTTCATGGCAGCGATATATACCATACGCAATGTTCTGACATAATCTTTGGTAAAGTCCTGCAAGGATTTATCTCCCATGTTGTACCAGAGGCGATTTGCATTGACCTCGTTTCCAACAATAAAGTTTACAGCTCTGCCATAAGCCTGATCCGCTCTGGTATAGCGTTCGATGATAAACTCTGTAACGGCTTTGAAATATTTTAGATTATCATTGGCGGTGTTGAAAGCAGCAACACTTCCGCCGGATTGATCAGGATGTCGTATATATTTCGAAGGCGTAGCAGTATCCCCGGGATATACCAATAAAATCAAGGTTACAACCATACCGGCATCCGAAAGAGATTTCACCTGCTTGTCAAATGACTCTATCTTTGCTTTGTCCAGATAAAAATCCTCGCCATCCATTGTATAGGTGATGGTGTCTGTGCCGGGAATGGCTTTGAGAATCCTTTCATAACCAAAATTCAATGCTGCATGGCCCAGACCCAATTCCTGCGCATCATCCACCATTTGTACCTGTAGTCCCTTTTTGGTTTTACTTTCAGGAAATGCATAGCTATTCAGGGCAACGCCTGAAAAAACAGTGACATGTTTGGTATCAACAAGGGTAAAGGTTCCTTCTGCTGCATCATTTAATGCTATGGTATACTTGTGATAAATTTTATCTTTGCCGGAAGCATATCTGGGTACTTTGGCAGTGAAATCATAACATTTTTCCTCATCACCTGGGTCGATACCGGTGCTTGCAAGCGCTGTCCCGGGTACCATCGCTGCCGCGCTGGGATCTTCATATTCCTTGAAATCAAAAACCTGGAGATTCAGGGCAGAATGAATGCGTATCCAGCCAGTGACGATAATTTCCGTGGAGGTAGCAGCAACATTGGTAATAGTGCCCATACCAGGCTCCTCATGCATGGCTTCCCGGCAGGTAATGCCTGTAGCCGCATGGCTGAGAGGGGTGTAAGACAACACAGCCATCTGCATGCAGACTGTCATGAAAACAGCCATGGCTTTTCTGGTTTTCTTCATAATAAGCACATCCTTTCGAAAAATATGTAAGTATCATCAGTATCTTTCCCAGTGGTAGCGTCCGGTCTCGTCACGGTGGTCGATTGCTTTAAAAACGTAATAGATCGGCTTTGGAGCATCGAACCCGGATGTATCCCTGTTGCGCCGCCAGAGTCCAAGATTCAGGTCGCCGCCCTCTCCCGCATTGTCGCCATGAGCATGATAGATGAAGCTGTCAATCTCGGGTATCTCCATAACGACACGGTAAGCCCTTCCGTACGCACAAGCCTGAAGGATTTCACTCTCAGGCGTCCAGTGGGAACTGAAGCCTTGTTCGGAAAGGATGATATGGCGGCAGTCTCCCCGGTAAAGGTTTTCCTCACGGTAAAGAAAATCGCGAAGCACACGAAGGTTATTAAAGGTAATACGACAGGTGTTGGCATCGTCTGTCGCGGTCCGGTCATTCCAAAAATCCGGATAGTTGAGATTTTCCGGATATGGGTGGAAAGCGACATTCCATGGAAAATCGCCGTCAGAACTTGCCAGTCTAACTATGTTTTCCAGCAGGTAACGGGAACCGGTATACTTATCCTTTTCTTCGATATTCAGGGCTTCCGTCCAGAAATGGTCGAGAGAAGCGTATATGCGCATGTTTTTATATATCTGCAGGGATGCCTGACAAGCTACGCGGAGAGCGGCGGTATATTCCCGCGCGAGTTCTTCCACATTCTTGTGACCGGAATTATTCCAGATCCAGTGTGAGTTGACTTCATTGGAGAGAATCATTCCGACGGCAAGTCCGTATTCCTGTGACGGATCGGTATAGCGATGGGCGAGAAACGCTATAATCGCGGCGTAACAGCGGATCCCTTCATCCGTTATGACGTTAAAGCCGCTGAGTAACCCGCCTCCGTTTTCGCGGTCATTGATATAGTCCGGATGCCGCAGTACGCCGCACATGTCCTCCGGGGAAGCTAACGGCCAGTTTCTTGTGCAAAGCAGGATCAGCGTTACAATGATTCCATGGTCCGACATTTGTTTGATCCTGCGATCGTATGAGGCTACGGCCTCCGAATCAAAATAATAATCACAACCGTCGTGGCGGAAAACAATGCAGCCTTCCGGGCGGGAGCGTATCAAATCACCGATACAGACATTAAAGGCACAATGCCTGACTCCGAGTGAAATCGCATCGTCTATCCTGTCCGGATGAATTTGAAGCCCTTTTTTCGTATCCGTCGACGGGTACGGGTAATCGTTTTCCGGCATCATGTTGAATTCGTCGACATAGGTTATTCCGGAGAGTTTCTCTTCGTTATGATAGAGTTCATACGCAAGATAGAGGCCGTCACGTCCAAATGCGTTTCTTGGGATACAGGCGTGATTCCCCTGAGCTTTTGCGTCATACGAGCCAAGCCCGATGTGTTCTCTGACAGCGGGAGAATAAGCCTTGATCGTTATTCCGGAGACCTCCCTGTCAAAGGTGAAACAGATGTGGGCTTCTCCGGCAGATATTTTTGTGATCTTCATAGATGGTGCCTCCCATTACCAAACAATATCTTCCAATAAACATTTGCGGATGAGTTTTTCAGCAAAATCAAAGTGAGTGTTTCACTTCGTTTAAAACGCTGCCGTATCCATACCTGTTGCCAGGTTCCTCTTGACGGAACAAGAGGTTCATTATATACTTGAAACGTAGTCGTTTCAAGCCTTTCGAACATTTACCTGCACGGCTTCGTGTCGTAATTAGCCCTTGATGGCTCCGATCATAACTCCTTTCACAAAGTACTTCTGTACAAAGGGATAAATGCATAGAACCGGAACAGAAGCGACAATAATAACACCGTATTTAATCGTCTGGGCTAATCGCTGCTTGGCCTCGGCTTGTGCCGTATCAAGCCCGAACATATTCAGGTCGACTTCGTTCTGAATCAGGATATCCCTTAAAAACATCTGCAGCGGATACTTTTTCATATCCTGCAGATAAATCAGGGCACTAAAATAGCTGTTCCAGTGGCCTACACCATAGTAAAGCGCCATAACAGCGATAATCGGAGCGGAAAGAGGCAACACAATATATATCAGGAACTGGGCGCTGTTGGCTCCGTCAAGTTCTGCCACTTCCTGCAGGGATTCCGGAATATTGCTTTGAAAATAGGTCCTGGTGACAATTACATTGTAAATGGAAACCGCACCCGGAATCACCATTGCCCACAACGTGTCCAGCATACCCAACTTTTGAACGACAAGATATGTCGGAATCAGCCCGCCGCCAAAGTACATGGTAAACACAAACATCCCCATCAGAAAATTACGCGGAACAAAATCCTTTCTGGAAAGAGGATAAGCGGCACAGATGGTCATAATCAGATTAATAACCGTCCCCAGCACGGTATATACAATGGTATTTCTATAACCGACCCATATATTTTTATACCGGAGAATCGTTTTATAGCATTCCACATTGAATCCGACGGGAATGCCCCACATTTTCCCGTTCCATACCGCGTTGGGGTCGCTGAATGATGCGCTGAAAACAAACAGCAACGGCCATACAAATAGGACAAACAAGATAACCATAATGGTTATATTTATGATATCAAACACGGTGTCATGCCATGACTGATGTATTTTTCCTGATTTCAAAGATCCTTTTGCCATACCTATCCTCCTCACCACAGACTTGTAGACGAAAACTTTTTTGCGATGGAATTCACCGTTACAAGCAAAATAGCATTGATAACGGAATTGAACAGGCCTATGGCAGTGGAATAACTATAATCGCTGTCAATCAGGCCGACACGGTAGACATAAGTGGAAATCACATCGGATGCCGACATATTCAAAGGATTCTGCAGCAAATACACTTTCTCAAATCCTACGCCCATAATAGAGCCAAGCGACAGGATCAAAAGAACAATCATGGTTGGAGCAATCGAGGGAATGTCAATATGTGTAATCCTCTGGAATTTTGTGGCCCCGTCAATAATTGCGGCCTCATGTATCTGATAATCGACCCCGGATAACGCTGAAATATAAATTATGGATCCGAAGCCCATTCCCTGCCACACGCCGGTCCATACATATATGGATTTAAAATATTCCGGAACGGAGAGAAAGGAGACGGAACTGCCGCCGAATGACTTGATCAGTTGGCTTACGATCCCCGTATCCGGGGTAAGGAAAATGGTGATGATACCGCACATGACAACGGTGGAAATAAAATTCGGCGCGTATGACACCATTTGCACACTTTTCCGAAACCACTTTCCCGGCAGATAATTCAATAAAAGCGCGAACAGGATGGGAATCGGAAATCCGGCAAGAAGACCATATACGCTGATTCCTATCGTATTCAGAAGCAGGTTCCTGAAATTATAGCCGCTGAAGAATCTGGTAAAATGGTCAAATCCGACCCAAGGGCTGCCACTGAAACCGAGCTTTGGGATAAAGTCTTTAAACGCAATTTGTATGCCATACATAGGAACATAGTGAAAAATGATATAATACGCCACAACAGGCAGGATCATCAGATAAAGAATGGGATTTTTTCTCATATCCTTTCCCAGCCTGAAAAAATAGCTCTTCTTTTTCTTTTTCATTGTCATTTCCGTATAAGTTGTTTTGGCTTGTGCCGGCATAGATACCCTTCCTTTCTAACCTGTTCCGTATTCAAAAGAGGCGGCGGACCGGGCATACGGCCATTCCAAAATGGCCACGGAAGACCTTGAGACTGCCGCCTGTTAAAAACCGGCGAAAACTGGCATTCAATTAGGGGAATGCCCTGTTCCGGCAGTTTTTAAAAAAAGGGCGGGCGCCCGGAAGAGTCTGCCCTTGTAACGGTTCAGACTATTGCCTTATCACTGCTTTATCGCTTCTTCATATGCTTTGGTATAAATCGTCATCAGTTTTTCCAGTCCCATATCTTTCAGCGTGGCAATATGCGTATCCCAGCTTGCGTCAAGCTCCTGCCGGCCTACGACCACTTCCGCTATATACTGGTCGACATATGGGTTGAGATCCGCAGTGGCACTGGCGACGGTCTTGCTGTCAGCGTCATTGTAATTCAAACTGGGAAATGGCTCTGCACCAAGTGCGACAGCTTTTGTATTAGCCTCGTTAACCTTTGCCTCATTTGGATCCGATACATTCTTCCCCCACAGTTCAGGCATAATCGACGGATGTCCGGCGGATCCTTGTATTGCGGCATTGGCACGTAGGATCCCGATATCGCCGAACTCACCTAAAACCCAGTCCCATGACCCGTCGTCGTTGATCTTATAGGTTTCATTTTCTACACCCATCCAGGCAAGCCGTCCGCCTTCTTCCGAATACCACTGATCCGCCCATGCTACGGCAATGTCAGGATGCTCGCATTTATCCGTCACCGCAAAGGCACCGGACCAGGCGCCTGCATTGGTGGGAAAAATACCTTTTCCAAAAGGCATAACAGCCGGATAGTTTTCGTCCCGATCTCTTCCTACCGTAAGGAATGCTCCTGAGTCGAAAAAGCTTCCGAGGGTGTCGCCGGAGGCACCGATTGCTTTTTGCTGATCCGGCTCAAGTGTAAAGGAATCCTTTGCCAAGAGTCCATCCTGGTAGAGCTTCCTGCAATATTTCAAAAAATCCTTAAATTTCTCGGTCGTTGCAATATACTGCAGTTTGCCGTCAATCAGGGTCTTATCGCCATAGTTGGTAATTCCGAAATACGGATAAAGCAACGTTACCTTTGTCCCTGTCGTACACATGAGCGGAATCTCGTCTGCTTCGCTGTTCCCGTTCGGATCCTCTGTTTTGAACGCTGACAGCACATTGTACAGTTCATCGGTGTTCGTCGGCATTTTCAGGCTCAATTTATCAAGCCATCCCTGATTGATAAACAGGAGCGTACTTCCGGGTCCGGTATTGCCAACTTGAGGAAGGGAATAAATATTCCCGTCACCTGACGTCATAACCTGCTTAATCGGCGGTCTTTCCCCTAAAAGTTTTAAAATATTTGGCGCATTCTTATCTATTAGATCATTCAAAGCGATAAAAGTGCCCTGGCTTCCATATTTATCAAGTGTCGATCGATCCAGGCTTGTTTTCATAAACACATCGGGATACTGTTTGCTGGCAAGAAGAAGATTTCTTTTTTCCCCCAAATCCGCCCCTGTCACGGATTGAACGTCCCATTTAACATTTGTCAGTTCCTCCATCTTTTTCATAGCCAGCGTATTGTCCAGCGAGATGTCAAAATTGATTACCGACATCATCTTCATGGTAACAGGTTCAGAAAGGGGAAATTGGACCTGTTCTGACGAAGCGGCATTGGAAGCCTCTTCCGCGTCTTTCACAGGTTGACCGGTGGATCCGGAGACCTTTTTGTCGGTATTCGATCCGCAGGACATAGCGCCTAAGACCAGGATTATCGCCAATAACAAAGTGGCAGCTTTTTTCAGCATTTTCATGTAATCTCCTCCCATGTCACTATTTATTATCAAAGGTTCTTTTCCATTCAAACATTACCGAACAGCGCTGTT
>ENA-UOOE01003380-UOOE01003380.1-fermentation-metagenome-genome-assembly--contig:-NODE-3380-length-10168-cov-27.416494_pt1 | contig 10168 bp, 4 predicted proteins | sample MGYA00245776_ERZ724021 | MGnify/ENA primary metagenome ERZ724021 (study PRJEB28704, sample SAMN03018321) | fermentation metagenome | biome: anthropogenic terrestrial biome; feature: soil; material...
CCCCGGACACCCTGATTAAAAGTCAGGTGCTCTACCGACTGAGCTAATGATTCAAATCACGATTCAAGAAATCTGCTGCAATAATTTTGTACCCGATTTGTGAATCAGCTTTAAAAGAATAACATTTTTCAGCATGCTTGTCAATAGTTTTCTGCATTTTTTTTCATATATTTTTGAAAATTATCTTATATTGAGTCATTTGAGTAATCAAGAGAACCCCATATTCCATTTATTCAGAGAAATTTGCCTGTTGGCTGAAATATTAATGATCCTTACCAAATGTTTCCGATATCTAAGGATAACATGGCTTTTGCTATGCAAAAAATTCAGAGTTGACTTACAAAAAAGAATGCTTATAATGATAATAGTTAATTATAGTAAACTATTTATCCTTATAAACAATTGACTCTAATTAACTTTACTGCTTGAAGGGTAAAAAATTCATATGAAAGGGGAAGAGGAGAATGGGAAAAAATGACAGGCAGCAACTTTATGCGGCTGTCTGTAGGGTGCGTAAAAGCACAAATGGTTTTCGGCATTTGATTGATCTTACTCCCGGAGAGTTCATGGTGTTTAACCATGTTATGTGTATGCAGAGCCAAAAAGGCGTGCGTGCCAGCGAACTGAGTCAGCATCTGAAAATCAGCCGCCCCGGTATCAGCCACTTGCTTCGGAATTTAGAATGCAAAGGGTTAATTGAGCGCAGGACCAGCATGGAAGACCGGCGTGCCGTTTATGTGCACATAACGGACAATGGCCGCGAGTTTTATCGGTCTATGATATCCAGTATTTCAAAATACATGGATCATGTCGTAGAAAAGATGGGCCATCAAAAGATTGAGCATCTGACTGTGCTGTTAAATGAATTGGCTGATGCAGTCAACGCAGTGGCGAAATTACAAGCGGTTTAACTGCTGAAAATGATTGTGAAGAAGGAAATATAAACATATGACTAGAATTTCCCGTTATTTCAAAGCATATATTGGACCATTTTTGTTGGCCATTTTATTGCTTTTTGGTCAGGCAATGTGTGATCTGTCATTGCCGAATTACATGAGCCAGATTGTTAATGTTGGTATCCAGCAAGGTGGTATTGAAGATGCGGTGCCGAATGCTGTCAGTGCAAAGGGACTGCAACTCTTTCGCCACTTTATGACGGATGCTCAGAAAAAGCAAATTGACCAGAATTATCAGATTGTCCCAAAGGGCAGTAATAGTAAAACTTATCCATTGAATCAAACAGAGGATGTTTATACCCTGAAATCTGATGCGGACCGTACAGCTGTCAACAATATTTTTGGGGAAACTACATGGACTTTTATTAATACCATGAAGACACTGCAGAAACAAATGGGGAGCAAGGCTCCTACGCCTTCAGGGAGCAGTAAGACAGACTTAACCAAAATTGATTTTTCTAAGCTCTATCAAATGGAACCTATGCTGTCAAGAATTCCCCAGCAGGTTTTTGCAGATGCGCAAAAAAAGGCAGCAGCAATGCAGGATTCCATTAAATTGCAGAGCGGTGTTGTGCTGGTTCAGTCTTTCTATAAAGAACTTGGACTGGATACTGGCGCCATTGAACGGAACTACATTATTTTAGAGGGCCTAAAGATGCTGGCCCTTACTTTAGCCAGTGTAGTGGCTGCCATCTTGGTCAGTTTGCTGGCTGCCCGCATTTCATCCGGACTGGGACGTGATCTTCACCGAGATGTGTTCCACCGGGTCAACTGCTTTTCTAATACGGAATTTGATAAATTTAGTACCGCTTCGCTGATCACCCGCACAACCAATGATATTACACAAGTGCAGTTGGTTGTTATGATAGGAATTCGCATGCTTGTCTATTCGCCGATCATGGCAATTGGCGGTATTACTATGGCTGTACGAAAGAGCGTTTCCATGACATGGATTATTGTGTTGGCAGTCATTGTACTGGTGGGACTGGTCGCTGTGCTCTTTTCCATCGCCATGCCGCATTTCAAGAAAATGCAAGTCTTGATTGACCGGCTGAACCTTGTCGCGCGTGAAAACCTGACGGGTCTGATGGTGACGCGGGCTTTCAGCAACCAGAGCTTTGAGGAAAACCGCTTTGATCAGGCCAATACAGACTTAACTGAAAACCAGCGCTTTGTTAACCGGCTGATGACCATTATGATGCCGGCCATGATGCTGATCATGAACGGCGTTTCCCTGCTGGTTGTTTGGGTCGGTGCCCACCAGGTAGCAAACAGCAGCATGCAGGTAGGGGACATGATGGCTTATATGCAGTATGCTATGCAAATTATTATCAGTTTCCTGTTTCTCTCTTCCATCTTTATTTTTGTACCGCGTGCCTCTGTTTCTGCTGGACGGATTGCAGACGTGCTGGAAACTCAGCCGACTATTGTGGATCCGCAGCAGCCGAAAGCATTTCATTCGGATAAAAAAGGTTTGGTCGAATTTAAAAATGTGTGTTTTCGCTATAAAGGAGCGGAAGAAGATGTGCTGCATGACATCACATTTACGGCTCGGCCGGGGAAAACGACCGCTTTTATTGGTTCAACAGGTTCCGGGAAAAGTACCCTTGTCAATATGGTCCCGCGTTTTTATGATGTAACTTCCGGCAGTGTGCAGGTAGATGGCTGTGATGTACGGGAAGTGACGCAGAAAGATCTGCATGCGCGCATTGGCTATGTTCCGCAAAAGGGACAGCTCCTGTCTGGTACCATTGCTTCCAATCTGCGCTACGGAAAATCAGATGCCACTGATGATGAAATTCGCACAGCGGCTCAAGTTGCACAGGCAACAGAGTTTATCGACAGCAAACCGGAAGGAATGGAAACACCTATTGCAGAGGGAGGCGGCAATGTTTCTGGTGGGCAGAAGCAGCGCCTTTCTATTGCGCGTGCACTGGCCACGCAGGCTGAAATTTACGTTTTTGATGATAGTTTCTCTGCACTGGATTTTAAAACAGATGCTCTTCTGCGTGCTGCTTTGAAAAAGCACAGCGGCGATGCTACTGTGCTTTTGGTTGCACAGCGCGTTTCCACCATTATGGATGCAGACCAAATCATTGTGCTGGATGACGGAAAAATTGTGGGCTGCGGCACACATGAACAGCTGCTAAAAAACTGCCCAACCTATTATGAAATTGCTTCCAGCCAGCTGACAAAGGAGGAATTAGCATGAGTAAGCCGCAAACCTCCAAGCGCCCGCCGCAGCATGGCCCCATGGGACATGGCCAGATGGCAATGATGCCCGGTGAAAAAGCAAAGGACATTTCCGGCACATTCCGAAAGCTTTTGAAATATTTGGGACGTTACAAAATTCGGGTCCTGTTAGTGCTGATCTTTGCTATCATTTCGACGATTTTTATGATTGTCGGTCCAAAGATCCTTGGTAATGCCACAACAGAGATTTTTAACGGCCTGATTAATAAAGTTGCTGGTACCGGTCAGGGAATTAATTTCGTTCATGTTGCGCAAATCTTGACCTTCCTCTTAATTATCTATCTGATTAGTGCAGCCTTCAGCTATTTGCAGGGATGGATTATGACGGATGTTACCATGAATGTAACGTACAGCATGCGGAAGGATATAGCAAGGAAAATTCAATATCTTCCTTTTCAATATTATGATACAACCACAAACGGTGAAGTCCTTTCCCGCCTGACCAATGATGTGGATACCATTTCCCAAAGCTTGAATCAGTCTTTGACACAGATTATCAGCAGCGTTACACAGCTTATCGGTATTTTAATTATGATGTTCTCCATCAATTGGCAAATGTCATTGGTGGCACTATGCATTGTCCCACTTTCTGCTCTTGTCATTACGATAGTGGTCAGACATTCCCAAAAATACTTTAAGCAGCAGCAGGATTATTTAGGCCATGTGAACAGCCACATTGAAGAAATGTATGGGAATCATGTAATTGTCCATGCATTTAACGAAGAAGAACGCAATGAGCAGGCGTTTTCTCAATATAATGAAAAACTATATAGTTCTGCATGGAAAAGCCAGTTCCTTTCTGGATTATTACAGCCGCTGATGATCTTTATCGGAAATATCGGGTTTGTCGTCATCTGCATCCTTGGCGGTTGGTTTGCCATACAGGGAATTATCACCGTCGGTGATATACAGGCTTTTACCCAGTATGTGCGCCAGTTTACAGAGCCGATTCAGCAGGTAGCAAACATTTCCAATATACTGCAGGCGACTGCGGCAGCGGCAGAGCGTGTGTTCGATTTCTTAGAGGAAAAAGAAGAACCAGAAGACAGCAAAAATGCTATTACACTGAACACAACCAATCAACCTGATACAGAAACAAATATTCATGTGCAGGGCAGTGTGCAGTTTGCACATGTACATTTTGGCTATACACCAGACAAAATTATTATTAATGATTTTTCTGCAATTGTGAACCCGGGGCAAAAGGTTGCCATCGTGGGGCCAACCGGTGCAGGAAAAACAACGATGGTTAAACTGCTCATGCGGTTTTATGATGTAAATGAAGGAGCCATTTTAGTGGATGGCTATGATATTCGAGACTTTAAGCGCGCTGACCTGCGAAAACTTTTTGGAATGGTACTGCAGGATACTTGGCTGTACAACGCTTCTATTAAGGACAATATTCGTTATGGTAACCACGACGCAACGGATGAACAGATCTTTGCAGCAGCCAAGAGCGCACAGGTCAATCATTTTGTGCGTACACTGCCGGGCGGTTATGACATGGTTTTGAATGAAGAGGCCAGCAATGTGAGTCAGGGGCAGAAACAACTGCTGACTATTGCTCGTGCAATCCTCGCGAATCCGCAGATCTTGATTTTGGATGAGGCAACTTCCAATGTGGATACCCGCACAGAAATTCTGATTCAAAAAGCAATGGGCAACTTAATGCGGGGCCGTACTGCTTTTATCATTGCGCATCGGCTCTCCACAATTCGGAACGCAGATTTGATTCTCGTGATGAATCACGGTGATATCGTCGAACAGGGGACACATCAATCTCTGATGGCGAAAGGCGGTTTCTATGCTGATCTGTATAACAGTCAATTTATACAAACTGCTGAGGCATAAGATGTAAAAAGAATTAATCGAGAGGTTCCACTGCAGTTTTCCACTTCTGCAGTGGAATTTTTTTATGCAATTATATTGTAAGTGTGGACTTTACCGCGGATTTGCAGCTGCTGTTTCAGTGGTTTGCTATTTTGTTTGCCAGCAAACTTAGAACTATAAGAACTTTTAACAGTTGATTTGTTGAAACTGATGAAAATTTCCCAACAAAAGTGGAAATCGGCGGTATAATCGGTTCCAAATGTGGAAAACATGGTTGAAAATGTTGAAGACTTTTTAACAGGAAAATTTTTACTTTGCATATTTCCATAAATTGCGTCTATGGGGCTTGCTGATAAGGAATTTTTGCGGATGAAAACCTGCTTATATATTTTTGATAATTTTGCTGATTTTTATCTAGAAATTGTTTGGCGACAGAAAAATTTCCTTTATAAATTTCATGGTACTTAGCGGGAAATATGAAATTCACATAGGATTTTCCTGCAATTTTTAAAACCTTTCTTTCCTATCAATTGCAGACAAGCGTTTTCTACAGGATAGATGATATAAAGGGAAGGATAAAAATATTGGATAGACTTGCAAATTTCTTAGGCTTGTGCTATACTAGCATTCGTGTTATGACCTTGGTCGGTTTTTATGCAGAAGTAGTTCAGTGGCAGAACATCAGCTTCCCAAGCTGAATATGGGGGTTCGATTCCCCTCTTCTGCTCCAAGAGAAAAATCCCCGAAAAGCCAGTGCTTATGCGGCTTTCCGGGGATTTTTGTGTATCAATGTATTTTTTATATTTATGCTAAAAGATGCTCAAAACAGGTTCCTCGTTGGCGGGTGTTTTTGCCGAAATATTGTCAGCCGAAGCGGCTGCCGAATTACTGCTAATGTTCCTTTGCTCATTCTGGTAAGGTAATTGTGAGGTATTCTTTACTGCATGAGCAGTATTTAGTCAGTTGTTTTTATAGAGGATGGCACAGCAGAGATATTGCTGGCTTCAAAGTTGGAAAGATTTTTATCTTCCAGCAAGACTGCCGGGTAAACGCAGGAGTTACCATAGCGCTTTTTCAAATCATCTACTGTTGCATCGAGCTTCGCAGACCGCTCGCGTGTGACTTCATCATGGAACAGGTTAGTTTGAACACATTGGCTGGATGGTGCAAAGTCTGAAACGGTGATGCCAAGGCTGCGCACTGGATGTGACCAATGGTAATTTGCGTGGAAAAGTGCAAAGGCATCTTCTGCAATTTCCCGTGTAATGCAGGTGAACTGCTGCCGAGTATGCTGCCGCGTAAAGGAATTGAATTTGGTATCCCGAACCCAGAGACATACGGTCTTAGCCAGAAAATTTTGCTTTCGAAGCCGATGTGCAACGCTGTCTGCTAAGATCAGCAGAGTTTTCTTAACGTCTTTTTCATTTGTAAGATCGCGCGGAGCTGTCGTGGAATTGCCAATGGATTTCACAACGGTCTGATTACTCCATCGAGCAACAGGGGTGGTATCCAGTCCGTTGGCATATTCCCACAGGGTGTTCCCACTTTTTCCCAGCTGTTCTTGCAGAACTTTTTGAGGCATTGCTGCCAAATCGCCGATTGTATGCACACCTAATTGCAGCAGCTTTTTATGGGTAGCGCTGCCGACAAAAAGAAGACTTTCCACCGAAAGTGGCCAAATGCGGTCCTTCCAGTTCTTCTGCAGAAAAACGGTTGTGGCGTCTGGCTTTTTGTAGTCGCTTCCCAATTTGGCAAAAACTTTATTCCAACTCACACCGACACTGACGGTCACGCCGAGTTCCTTATGCACTCGATGCCGGATTTCATTTGCCAAATGAATTCCCTGTTCCGCAGACAGGACACTTCCCGTGATGTCCAGCCATGCTTCGTCCAATCCGAAAGGTTCCACTTGATCGGTATACTCCAGATAAATCTGCCTGATTTTTTGGGAATAGCGCATGTAAAGGGCAAATCGGGGAGGCAGCACAGTCAGCTGCGGACATTTTCGCCGTGCCTGCCAAAGGGCCTCTCCTGTAGAAACGCCACAGTCCTTTGCAAGTTGATTTTTTGTCAGGATAATGCCATGCCGCTTTTCCGGATCCCCGCCAACAGCAAATGGCTTCCCTTGCAGCTCAGGATGATAAAGAGCTTCTACAGAGGCATAAAAACAGTTGCAGTCGCTGTGCAAGATGATGCGATTCACTAGGCAGAACTCCTTTCTGTTGGATTGTGAACATACGTTTCAATATAATATTAGCAAAAATAGAGAGCTTTATCAATGGATACGGTCAAAACTTTTGCATGAACAGAAAACACGTAACAAATTTTTATAAGATCGATTCTATAAAAAATTGCGATAATTTGATTTTTTACAAGACAAATGATAATAGATTTGTTATAATAGAAAGCGCAGAGGAGTTTGACAAATTTTTATCAATAAGAGAAGTTGGAATTTAAACTTATAAACTGAAAGAATTAAAGGAGATTGTGAAATGGCAACTAGAGGAGTACACTCTCCCGTTACGGAGATTCGCCGTAAAGTATTTACTGAGGTGGCCCGCCTTGCATATGAAGGAGGCGATTATTCCCATAACATTGAAGAAGTGCCTTATAAGATCATTCCTGGGGAACGTGCAACCTATCGCGACAGCATTTTTCTGGAGCGTGCAATCGTTGGAGAGCGTTTGCGTTTAGCCATTGGTTTGCCGCTTCGCTCAGTTGAGCAGCATGCACCGGTTTCTGATGGAATTGTTGAAAGTGCAATTGCGGAGAAGTATTATGACCCGCCGCTGGTGAATGTCATTAAGTTTGCTTGTAATGCATGTCCAGAAAAATCTGTGCATGTCACAGAAATGTGCCAGAACTGTCTGGACCACCCTTGCAGGCAAGTTTGCCCAAAACATGCAATTTCCGAGGAAAACGGAAAAAGCGTAATTGATCAGGATGCCTGTATTAAATGCGGACGTTGTATTTCGGTATGTCCTTACCATGCAATTATTAAAGTTGAGCGTCCCTGTGCAGCCGCTTGTGGGATGAATGCGATTTCTTCTGATGAATATGGGCGTGCGACAATTGATCATAATAAATGCGTATCTTGCGGGCAGTGTCTGGTCAGTTGTCCTTTTGGTGCTATTGCTGATAAAGGGCAAATCTTTCAGGTCGTACATGCTATTATGCAGGGAGGCGAGATCTATGCTGCGGTGGCACCTGCATTTGTAGGGCAGTTTGGTCCAAAGATGACACCGGAAAAGCTGCGCGGTGCTCTTCAAAAGTTAGGCTTTACCGATGTTGAGGAAGTGGCAGTTGGAGCGGATCTTTGTACGATTGAAGAGGCACATGATTTTCTGGAAAATGTTCCTGACAAATTACCTTTCCTGGCAACCTCCTGCTGCCCGGCATGGTCGGTGATGGCCAAGAAGGAATTTCCGGAATACGCAAAATGCATTTCCATGGCCCTTACGCCGATGGTGCTGACAGCGCGTCGGCTCAAAAAAGAGCATCCGAATTGCAAAGTCGTTTTTGTGGGTCCATGTGCTGCAAAAAAGCTGGAGGCCAGCCGCCGCTCTATCCGCAGTGACGTCGATTTTGTTCTTACATTTGAAGAAATTATGGGGATGTTCGAGGCCAAAAATGTGGACTTTAATGCAGATATTCCGGACAGCGATCTCAATAAGGCTACTGCAGCCGGACGAGGATTTGCAGTGAGCGGCGGTGTAGCTGATGCTGTGGTGAAGGCAATCAAGAAGCTGGATCCAGACCGCGAAGTCAAAGTCCGTGCGGCACAGGGATTAAATGAATGCCGTCAAATGATGCGTTTGGCAAAAGCCGGAAAACTAAATGGCTATCTGCTGGAAGGAATGGCATGCCCGGGCGGTTGTGTGGCAGGCGCTGGTACACTGGAACCAGTCACAAAGGCGACTGCATTGGTAAACGTGTATAAAAATAAGGCTGATAAGAAGAATGCATTGGACAGTCAGTACAGTGATATCGCTGATAAGCTGAACTAATGTGGAAAATTCTTTTAGCAAAACTAAATATTTTATAAAAAGGTTGCCTTGCCCGGCAGATGCCGGCAAGGCTTTTTGTATAGGAATCTTGTATTATGAATATGAAAAATATAGTTTCTCCTTTACTGAACTGGTATGGACAGAACGCACGTGATTTACCGTGGAGGCATAACAGGAACCCTTATCGTGTCTGGATTTCCGAAATTATGCTGCAGCAAACACGGGTAGAGGCAGTTAAGGGATATTTTTCTCGTTTTTTAAAAGCCGCTCCAGACATCCCCTCTTTGGCAGTCTTGCCACAAGAAAAGCTCCTTAAGCTTTGGGAGGGACTGGGATATTATTCCCGCGTAAGAAATTTGCAGAAAGCAGCAAAACAGGCGATGGAGCAATATGGCGGAAAACTGCCGGCAACTTATGAACAACTGCTTGCACTGCCGGGAATTGGCAGCTACACAGCCGGTGCAGTGGCATCCATTGCTTTTGGGCAGCCGGTTCCTGCAGTGGATGGAAATGTCCTGCGTGTTTGGATGCGCCTGACAGCAGATGATTCGGATATTTCCAATCCAGCAGTTAAAAAACGGACAGAGCGGGTCTTGCTGCCCATTATGCCGGGCACGCGCAGCGGCGATTTCAACCAAGCATTAATGGAACTGGGTGCGTTGGTCTGCATCCCGCATGCGGCACCCCACTGCCTCTTGTGCCCAGTGGCTGATTTTTGTGCTGCACACCGCATGGGAAAGGAACTGCAGTTTCCTGTCAAAAAGCCGAAACCACCGCGCCGTGTGGAACGGAAGACAATTTTATTGCTGGAAATGGACGGCAGGCTGGCAATCCGTCGAAGGCCATCCAAAGGGCTTTTGGCATCCATGTGGGAACTGCCGGGGTTTGAAGGAGTCCTTTCACAGGCCGACGCTGTGGCAGCCACTCGATCGTTAGGATTAGAACCTATCCGTTTGCAGCCGCTTGCCCCTTCAAAACATATTTTTACGCATGTGGAATGGCACATGACTGGATGGCGTGTGCAGTTGGCACCTTCGGAAAACAACCAGCTGGTTTGGGCGGATGCGGAGAATCTAGTCAAGCGTTATCCAATGCCTAGTGCGTTTCGACCATTTTTGCAGA
>ENA-UOOE01003384-UOOE01003384.1-fermentation-metagenome-genome-assembly--contig:-NODE-3384-length-10159-cov-3.961302_pt1 | contig 10159 bp, 8 predicted proteins | sample MGYA00245776_ERZ724021 | MGnify/ENA primary metagenome ERZ724021 (study PRJEB28704, sample SAMN03018321) | fermentation metagenome | biome: anthropogenic terrestrial biome; feature: soil; material...
TGCATTAAGGTTTCCTGCGTGTGCGCCTTATCCTGTAGTGATGCGATTACATCTTCATCAACACCGCCTTTAACTACAAGCTGGTGTACAATTACCGGCTGTGTTTGGCCTTGCCTGTGAAGCCTTTTATTTGCCTGCTGGTAAAGTTCTAAACTCCAGTTAAGCCCAAACCATATAACATGATGGCCACCCATTTGAAGGTTTAACCCATACGCGCAGCTTGCGGGGTGCGCTAACAGTAAATCAATTTTTCCGGCGTTCCAGTCATGTTCATCTTGCGGGCCTTGAAATACCCTCACCCTAAGTTTTGTTTTAGAAAGTAGCTTTAAAAGCCTGTCCTTGTCATGTTTAAAATTATAAAATACAAGTGCGTGCTGCCCGTCTAAAGCTTCCACAAGTTCGGCGAATGCTTCAAGTTTGCAGCTGTGTAACTCTACCGTTTTACCCTTGTCGTCATAAACAGCGCCATTACATAACTGCAAAAGCTTATTCGTTAAAACACCCGCGCTTCCTGCATCTATCAGTTGTTCGTCTACCTGTAACAAAGCTTCTTTTTCAAGCTTTTTATAAGCTTTCTGCGCGGCCGGATTTAAAACTACAGGAATTAAATCATTAATTTGTTTTGGCAGGTCTAAGTAATCGGACGCTTTCATGCTTATGCAAATATCAGACAATAGCCGTTTAACCGATTCCTCCGCGCCTGTTTTAGGCTTGTATGTAAAAACCTGTACGGCATTACGCTTGTCCGGGTTAAAATACCGCTCGCGGAAACTGCCTATCGTTTTTCCCAGGCGTTCGCCTTCATCAAGTAAATACACCTGCGGCCAAAGGTCTAACAAACTATGCGGTGCTGGCGTACCGGTAAGCTCCACAATACGGCGTATATGTTTCCTGACTGATTTTAAAGCTTTCCAGCGCTGCGCTTTGTTTGATTTAAAGCTGCTTGCTTCGTCAATGACAACCATGTCAAACGGCCAGTCATTACGGTAATAATCAACTAACCATTTCACATTGTCACGGTTGATTATGTAAATATCTGCGGGGGTGTTGACTTCCCGTATACGCTTTGTTTGGCTGCCAAGTACCGTTGAAAATTTTAAATGTTTCGTGTGGTCCCACTTTTGCGCTTCGTCCTGCCATGTTGCTTCCGCTACTTTTTTAGGGGCTATGACAAGCACTTTATAAATTTCAAACCTGTTATACTTGAGTTCATTTATTGCCGAAAGTGTGATTGATGTCTTGCCTAAACCGGGTTCTAACCATAGAGCTATTTTGTTTTTTCTAATTACCTGGTCTATACAATATTCTTGGTATTGATGAGGTGCATACTTCATTTCTGTATCGCCCTTTTTTCGTCATAAATCTGTTCAATATAGCCATAGTTTATTAACTGGATAAAATCATCTACACCCTGTTTACTGTCGATAACAAAAACTTCAAACCCTAAATTTTCAAGTTCTCTGTGTGCTGCTACCTGCAAAGGGCGCGGCTTTTTGCCTGGTGCTTTAAGCTCTACAAATACCACGCGCCCTCCTGGTAAACAAACCAACCTGTCAGGAACTCCCGAATGCCCGGGGGAAACGAATTTAAGCGCCCGGCCCCCAAGTTCTTTTACCCGGCAAACCAAATACTTCTCAATGTTGCTTTCCAACATTTTTATTAGTCCTCCTTCGGTATTAACCAAAACCAATTTTTAGCTTTTCCGTCTTTTTGTAATGAAGCGTCACTTATTGTAGTTATCCCAAGTTCATGCTTTGCTACCTGTATCTCTATTTTTGAAAACCCCTTTTTAAGCTCTCTTTTTCTTATGGTGCTACAGTTTATAATTTTATGTTCATTGAAAATCTCGGCTAACCAATCTTTACAATTCATACTTAAAATCTCCTCATATAGGGGGTAAACTGTGTAAACCAATTTCCCCTATATATACGTAATATACGTACAGACGTTATATATAACTGCCTAATTTCTCTATTTACCTAATTTTAACTACATAAGGAATAATGGGTTTACTTAGTTTACTTTTTAAATAAATGGCTTATTGCTGCGGTTTTTTGGTAAACTGAAAGGGTAAACCGAATAATTTTTTGAGTTTACTCGGTTTACTTTTTCGGTAAACCGAGTAAACTGATAAACCGAATATGGGTTTACCCTTTTTCAACATACCTCCAACCCTTTTGTGTCCCATACCCGGGTCCGAATTTCATAGTGCTTCTTCTTTCCCACCCGGGTTGTTTGTCTAAAATTTTTGCAATACGCCTGCTATCGCTTTGCTTGATAGAGTACCCCGGCCGCCAGCCTAAACACTCATGTAAAACCTCTAAAACACATATGCGGTCACGGTGTACAAGCTCTATATCATTGCCTTGCTGCGCGCCGTTAAGAAACATTTCCCGCGCTGCCGCGTCCATTTTAAGCCAGTTGCACGGTACCTTACGTTCCAAAAATTCAGAGATTTGTCCTTCGTAATCGTCGCGCTCGGTGTGCCTGCTGCGGCGCTCTTCCGCTATTTTTTCTTCTTCGGTCCTAAGTACAAGAGGCTCGCCCATTTGCCAGTACATATATGCTTCCGCCCACAGTTGGTCTACAGTTTCCGGCGTCATATCATCCCACACATTTTTAGGCGGGTTATCACCACAGTCGATAGGCCAAAATCGGCGGTTTCCCGTGGGGTCTTTTAGATAGTCGTTATCGTTTGTCGTGCCAAAAAACACGCACCTGCGCGGGTGTTTTTCCGACCTGTGAGCGTATGGTGCCCTGTATTCGTCGGTCGTTTGGCTCATCATTTGTTTTACCTTATTAGTGTCCGCGCGGTTCATAGATGATAATTCGGGTATTTCTATAATCCAGTTTCCCTGTATGACTTCCGCAACTGCTTTCGGGTCGTCGAACGATACCATAAGGCTTGAAGCCCATTTACATCCTAACCTTGCGACAAATGTACTTTTATATGTACCCTGCGGACCGCAGATTACAACCATTTCGTCGTATTTAATACCAGGCTGCATTATGCGTGCCACAGCGGCAACAAGGCTTTTTCGGGCTACGGCGCGCGTATATGGTATATCAGCGTCACCAAAATAGTCATGGTATATTGTGTCAAGGCGCGGTGTACCGTCCCATGTAAGGCCTTTAATATATTCCTGTACGGGGTCGTATGCGTGTGCTGTCGCAGTCTGTATAAGTGCGTCGTCTATAATATCCTTTGAGTGGAAACCTAACAGCTGTTCAACACAGTTCCTTAATCCCGAATCATCGCTGTCTTTCCATTCAAACGTATCATTACCTTTATCGCGCCCCGCCCACGGCAGCGGGCAAACCCCTTCTATACGGTCACTGAATGTGTTTAAGTGTATCTTGCTTTTCAAACGCGGGTCATTTCCCACCATTGTTGTAGCATTGAAAATACTGTGGTCATACCTCCCGGAGTCCGATATTTTTAAAGATTTCATCCAGGCTGTATCCGGTTTGCCTGCTGTAATTTTTTCATTACCCGCCGACATCATTTCAGTAATATCCGCCGTTGCCTGTTCGTACCGTTCAGCGTTTAAAAGTTCTTCGACCTGCGGGTCATTCCTGGCATAATTGCACATTGCCTGAAAGCTCGGGTATTTGTTTACCGGCGTTCCGGGTTTTACATTTTCGTCCTGCGTCCCAAACAGATGTATACGGCACAGGTCAAAGCTGTTACAGAGCTTCCCACCTGCGGGGTCTGTGGCATGGTGGGAATATAAAAATTTCCCGTCATCGTACACAATAGCCCCACCGGTCGTGCTGCCTGCGGCAAACGTAAAGCGGTCATCATGCACGGTGGGGGTATACAGCCCTGTTAACACATTTCCAAGTGCGTCGTAAATGTCATGGATTTTACACCATGCGCCGATAACGCCTTTTTTTGACTCAGGGTCCTGCTGCCTTTTTGCAAGGCTTCTGTATTTTTCCGCCGCACCCGGCACTTGCGGCCAGCTGCTATAATCGTGCCAGTCTTTATATTTATTAAGTATCCCGTCGGCTGATAATAAAGGTTTATCTTCACACCGGAATATGTATTCACTGTCGGCACAGCATGAAGGCCAATACATAAGCCGTGACGGTTCAAACGTAGTCGGGTCAAAGATTTTCATGGACGGGTCAAGTATTTGTGCTATTTTCCGTGCTATAGGTTCATATTCGTCTGCTGAAGCCCTACGGTCAAGAGGGATGATTATCCGTAAACGCGGGGCGTCCGGCCTGTGTTTTCGTGTCGAATACACTGCATAGCCGCAGTTTAAACCGCCTGCTTTGCGTAAGATATCATTTGTACCGCCGGGCGCTATATTGTCTGCGTCAAGGGTAATGCCGTCGCGGTATTTTACTGTGTTCGCCCCGCGGCGGTTATTGATAAGCGAACCGAATACAAACCCGCCGACATCTTTTAAATTGTCCTGCTGCGCCTTTGGTAACCTTAAATATGCTTCCATAGTTTCGGTGCTGCGCGCCGGTACTTTTATGCGTTGGTATAAGTCGGCAATCATAAGGGATTGTGCCGGCCATATGGCAGCATGCCGGCTTCCTGCGGCTGAAATTGTTATAGGCCTATCATATTGCAACCTTACCACCTCAATCCTTTGTAAAATAATTGCCTTCCCAGCCGTCGGCATTTAGCGGAAGCCCCGGCGCCCATGGAATCGGGGAACGCATTATATTTATTACATCATCTAAATGCTGGTTTTGTGTTGCGTCTATTACGACTTCATCGTGTATATGGAAAACTACTTTATATCCTAATGTTTCTAACCTGCTGATATTTACAGCCAGGCAGTCGCGGGCAATAGCCTGTACACAATTTTCTACAAGTTTTCCGCCGTAAGTATCTGTTAGCTGCCATTTATGCGTTGTCTGGTTTTGCCCCCAGTATTGCAGCCGGTAACGCCCCATGTCATCATTAGTTAATTGTGGATGTGCATAATAGAGTTTGCGTTTACTTGGAAGCTGTATCGTTAAAAAATCATTGTACTTATCAAACTCACGGGAAAATAATAAGCACTGTGCCGCCGTTTGCCGCCCTGTGCTTACCGTTTCAGTCGCCGCCTGCTCAACTTTATGCCAAAGGTCTACTATGCGTTTGTTGCTTTGCCGCCATCGGTGCACAATTTCGGGTAAATCCTCCTCGGGAATACCCATTTTTAAAGCGCCCATGTTAATAAGTGCCCCGCTGCTGCCCTGGTATCCAAGAGCTAATGTAGCGATTTTGCCTTTTTGCCTTAGAGCGTATTCGGGGTTTCCTTTTTTGATTCGGTCAATAGGTACGCCAAACATTTGGCTTGCCTGTGCTTCGTAGATTTTACCGTGTGTTTTAAAAACATCGAGCACCCATTTTTCATGCGCAACCCAAGCAATTACGCGGGCTTCAATAGCCGAAAAATCGGCGTCTATAAATTTGTTTCCGGGCGCCGGTATAAATGCCGTGCGTATGAGTTGAGAGAGGACGTCAGAGGGGTTACCATAGAGCATATCAAGGTTATTAACATCAGCTTTTTTGGTTAAGCCACGCGCAAGGTCGAGGGCTTTACCGTGTATATTTGTCCTTGGCAGGTTTTGCACCTGTACAAGCCTGCCAGCCCAGCGCCCTGTACGGTTCGCACCGTAAAACTGCAGCACCCCGCGTATGCGCCCGTCTGCGCCTATGGCCGTTTGCATGGTTTTGTATTTTGTAATGCTTGTTTTGCCGGTTTTTTGCCTTATTTGCAGTACCCGTTTTGCCTGTGGGTCGAGGGTATCATCCGCAAGCAGGTCACCTATGTCGTCTTTACGCAATGTGCTTACGTTGTATCCGCGCGCCCGCAGCCAATTCTTTATTTGCGCCATGCTGTTGGGGTTTTCAAGCCTGGTTATCTGCTGCGCCTCTTTTATAAGCGGCAGGATTACCTGTGCGTCGGTCGTAATAGCACCATTTATAAGGTCTGTATCTAACGCTATGCCGCGGGCATTGATGTTTAAGTCCTCTACCCATTGTGCTTGTACATCGTCCGGTACGGGGAAATTTTTTAGCATTTGCCCGATTGTGTACTCGGTCACTACGTCCTGCCGGTTATATTCTTTAAACAGTTTCCATTTTTCAGGCTCGTCATTTGGGTTTATCCATTCCCGACGGTCTTTATCTGTCTGCTTATGCGGGGTACAAAATACCTTTATAAGCGCTTTGCCGGTTGCCAATTTGCGCTTATCCTGTGGTAGTCCCATTGCTTTACCAGCCGCGTCAAGGCTTGCCGGGTATCCGCAATACAGGGTTTGCAGCATGGTATCACGCCATTGCTCAGGAGGCAGTTTTAGTTTTGTATACTGTGACAGGCAGTACCACTCGAATGCGGCGTTAAATGCGTGTTTAATGTAATCAGGGTCTTTTAAAAGTAAGGAAAACCGGTCATAATTCGGCCTCTGTGCTTTATCTGTCATGTCTATTTGCTGCACTTTACCGCCGTCTATGCTGTAGCCAATAAGCAGGATTTCAAAATCAGGGGATTGTGCATATTTATATAACCCCGTTTTTGAAATAGGTTCACTGGACCTTGTTTCTATATCAATATTCAAGTCATGCATTACATTTTTCCTTTTTTAATTTAGGCGGGGCCATAAAAGGTCCCGCCTTAAACAATTAACCGTAAATTGGAGCAAACGTATCCGGGTCATACCCGATGATTGTTTTACCCTGTGGCGCGGTGTTGTTGTATGCCGTTTGAGGGGTGGTTTGTGTGGCAGGCGTCGCAGGAGCGGTATTCTGCTGGATAATATCCGCAAAATCATCATCCGCTGAAGCGCGGCCGCCGCCAAGCGGTTCATCGTCGCGGGCTTTCATTAGGGTTTCAAGCCCTACCCCTATGCCTTTATTCTGCGGTGCATTATATCCAAAGAATGTAACTCCGACATGCGCCCAAACGCCGGAATATATTTGGCTCATATCAAGCAGCTTTTGGCCATATTCGTCGCGCATATCGGGCTGCTTTTCGCTTGAAGCGGTAAATACCCACATTCCTTTGCATTCGTCCCCAAATGGCTGGTTATCGGACGGGCGAACGCCGTCGCCATCATGTACGCTGATTTTTGGGTTTGAAGGGAAAGCGTTACCGTATTTTTCGCGGGCTTTTGCTACGGCCGCTGCGATAGCGGTATCTATCCTCTGCTTGTTTTGCGGATTGCTTTTAGGTACTAATATCGTTGCTGAATATTTTGGTTTCTGCGCGCCATTTATTCCGGTATAGGGTTTGTCAAGATGGGTATAGGATAAACGGACATCTGTAAGTACTACATGCGCTGGATTAGGATTAGCCATAATTATATTTCTCCTTTATATTTATAAAATATTTTTTGAATTTTTATCGCGCGGCTATAAGCCGCCTTTGTGCATTTCAGGGCCGTTATAAGAGGCCTGTCTATTTTGGCTTGCGTCTTTTTTGGGATACCATATCCATGAGCGTCTATTGTATGGCAGTTATTTGCATAGTCGGCACTTGCCTTGCGCCAGTTTGCCTTTGTATAAGCAATTATGTTGTTAAGCGTGTCCTTCATCTGTTTTATGGCCTCCGCGTTTTCTACAGGGCACGAAAATATGAGCTTAAAGAGTTTTCTAATTTTGGTAAGTGTTTGGTACATTACAAAATTGCCCAGGTATATTTCGGCGGTAAAATTGCCTGCCGAAATAGTTATACTATCCGTCATTTTTAGGTATCAGCTCCTTAAAATCCTCGTCTGCTGTCGATTGCGGGTTATACTCGGGGCGCGGGTCTGCCTCGTCCGCCAACGTAGGTTTACCGGGCTGTTTGATTACATGGCTTCCGGCCGCGGCTTCAAAGTCTTTCTTGCCTATTTGCTTTTCAATCTGTGAAAGTGTATATGGTTCGTTGTGCCAAAGCAATTCTTTTTTTATGCCGGAGTCTGTAAGGGCTTTGAAAGCGGCTTCCTGGTTGTCCCATACGCGTTTACTGCGTCCCTCAACTAATTTCCACCCAGGTATTTTTTCACCCTGCATTAAGGCATTTTGCGCGTATTCTTTTGCCTGTTCAGCATATTTAAGCAAAGGGTCTAATTTATGCAGCAGCTTACTGAATTCCGGCATAGAAAGCTTTGGGGGTAATAGTCCCTTAAAATCTTCTACCGCCTGTGTAACTGTGTTTGACCGTTCACGGCAGGTTGCCTCTGCCGCGCACCAACGGCACCAGTCTCCGCAGTGGTACTCTTTTTCTCGGTTATACGCTTTTTGCGCTGCCGGCCGTACAGTAAAAACGCCCCAGTCTGTAAGCTTTTGCGCGGTTATAACGGATTCCTTTATACTATTAAGGCGCGGCTGGATAATTGTCATATGTATGGTATCAATTTGCCAAAAGTCTTTATATGCTATAAGTGCGCCAAGGGCATACAGTTTTAGTTGCGGGTTGTTTTCCGCGTCAACCGGAATCCCCTTACCGTATTTAAGGTCATTGATATACAGGTCATTGCCATGCAGTAAGATACAATCTGCTTGCCCGAAGGAATCAGGTGCAAAGTTTGAAAGGTCGAGCGTTTGTTCAATGAATACCGCGGGCCTACTATCGAAGCTATTAGCAATGTCCTCTATGTAATCGACATAAGTGTCTGTATATCCGTCCATTTCCGGCTGGTACAACTCATGTTTTTGAAGTTTTGCGAGCTCACTTTTAAATTTGCGTGGTCCTATGGGCTTTTTACCGCCGTCGGGGCTTATCCCAAAATACTTCCTGAGTTTAAGTTCGGCTATGGAGTGCGCTAACGTGCCTTCAAGTGTATATTGTGTTTCCTTGTTTGGCGCATTTTCATTAAGCGCAACGGACCCGGGGCAATGTAGCCACCGGTCCGCCGCTGACGGGGAAAGCAAAGCATGTTTTGTAGGTGCTGCCATTTATATCTGTGCCCCCATTCCGCGTATGTCTGTCGCGAAATTGCCTAATTGTTCTTTGGGTATATCGGGTAAGCGTTGTACCCCGTATTTTTTAAGTAATCCCTGTAATTGCGGTCCTTTGCCTTGTGCAAATAACGGGCTGATTGCGGTTTGCAGCTGCTCAAGCGTGTATGATGGCGCGGGTGCTGTAGGTACGGTAGACGCGGCAGCGGTCGCTGCAGGTGCTTGCTGCTGTGGTGTTGGCTGTGTAGCAGGCGGGTTATTATTTACCGGTGCTGCAGGCTGTACTGCCGGTGCCTGAGTATATACAGGCTGCTGCTGCGGCTTAGGCGCGGGGGCGGGCATTTGCGTATTGTTTACCGGTATTACACGCTGCCTTGCTGCCATTTCTGCCGGAGACTGCGCCTGCTGGTTAACGGTAAATGTTTTAGGCGCAATAGCTTCCGCTATTTTCTGTAAGACAGTTAAAAGCTCTTTAGGTACATTGAGATTAAGGTCGATACTAAAAGTTGCTGGCATTTCAAATTTCCTCCAATCATATTTGACAGTGGTTTGTTTTTCAGCTATAATGCAATTAACTTATTATTTGTTTGTTGCCGCTTTTCCGATTGCAGTCGGAGAGCGGTTTTCTTTATAGCCGGCGTGCCCTCACATAATCCATTAGCCCGGGAATTGTCGGTTTTTCATTTTTGTCATGGCACAACTTGAAATATCTGTTTGCCTCATGGCAGTTAATATGATATGAAGTCACTATGCTGTATGTAATCACGGTGTTTCACTTCCTTCCGGCTTGCGCTCCCCACCGTTTTCTTTCACGCATTGCGGCAAGCGATTTATGCTGTATTCTTCCCTGCGCCGCGTAATCCCGTATTTTTGGCAGGTGTGCGTAGGATATGGGTGCGGTTCGGTGCCAAGCATGCGCGATAGCGACGGTGCAATGCCAGCCATGAATTTTGAGTGCTTACAATTTAGGCAAGTAATCTTCACGTTTCGCTCCCCTCTGGCTTTCTCGCATAGGCAAGCCACGTTTTGCCGTATTGGTCGAAACGATATAAATACGGGTAAAACTGGAAATATACGCCGTCATGAGTGGTCTTATCGACCACCATATAGCGGTCTAATCTGGCGGCGCTTGTTCGGCGGGAACCGTCCTCTAACCATACCGGCTCCCCATTCATCTGCCTAAGCTGCTCCAGCGTCAGCGCCTTGTTTTCCGGTTCGGCGCGGCGATTCCATGCTTCCGTTGCTTGAATTTTCATGTTTTTTTCT